>CENJ01137671.1_pt1 | contig 83332 bp, 69 predicted proteins | sample 356161 | NCBI WGS metagenome assembly CENJ01 (sample SAMEA2619531, study PRJEB7988) | marine metagenome | biome: marine biome (ENVO:00000447); feature: surface water layer (ENVO:00002042); material: "saline water (ENVO:00002010), including plankton (ENVO:xxxxxxxx)" | depth 5 m
GCCATCTCCTGAGAGCCGAGGTTCTTGCCCTCTCCCGCCAGAGAATAAATGCCGTCCTTGAAGAATTCTGTAGAAGCGACGTCCAAAGCGAGAACGCAATCATCGCCTGGAGTATATCCAGCCGCCTCAATCGCTTTCATGATGTAAGCAATGGCATCTTCAGTTGACGAAAGATTTGGGGCAAAGCCGCCCTCGTCTCCAACGTTTGTGTTGTGGCCGTCAGCCTGAAGCTTGGCTTTAAGTGTGTGGAAGACTTCGGCACCCATGCGGATCGATTCTGCCATGCTGCTCGCACCAACCGGCATGATCATAAATTCCTGAACATCGATCGGGTTGTCTGCATGCTCGCCGCCATTGATGATGTTCATCATAGGCGTAGGTAGAACACATGCGTTCGCACCACCAACATATCTATAGAGTGGAAGGCCTGACGCTTCAGCGGCCGCGTGTGCGTTTGCGAGAGACACGCCGAGAAGCGCGTTTGCGCCCAGGCGAGATTTATTCTCGGTGCCGTCGAGTTCAATCAGCGTCATATCGAGACGTCGCTGATCTTCTGATTCCATGCCGGAGAGTGCGTAGAAAATTTCGCCGTTCACAGCCTCTACTGCCTGACGAACGCCCTTGCCGCGATAACGGTCGCCACCGTCGCGCAGCTCGTGTGCTTCGTGTATACCAGTGGAAGCACCGGAAGGAACTGCTGCGCGGCCCATAGAGCCATCTTCCAGAGTTACTTCCACCTCGACAGTCGGATTGCCCCGGCTGTCGAGAATTTCACGAGCGTAGATATCAACGATTTCAGTCATTGCGGTCCCTCTTACTTGACGCTGAGAGACCTAATGCACTTAGTCGTCTTTTGGTTCAAGCACTTGTCGACCACGATACATGCCTGACTTCAGGTCAATGTGGTGTGGGCGACGCAGTTCACCAGAATCCGCATCTTCGATAAATGTGTTGCCTTTGAGACGATCGTGCGCGCGGCGCATGTTACGCTTTGACGGCGTCGTCTTCCGCTTAGGAACTGCCATGTGTCTATTCCTGAGTATTAATCGGGCTGGGCCCGGAAAACCAAAACGCGTCTAATACACCTGATCGCAAAAACATCAACCCGTCTTGAACACGGATCGGCATTTTTCCATCAGTTATCAGACAGACTATATATCAGACCAATCGGCTTTGCGTTACTGCAGCGCCGATAAAGCTGGCGAACAGTGGATGCGGTTCGAATGGTCTGGATTTGAGTTCAGGGTGGAACTGAACGCCAACGAACCAAGGGTGATCCTTAAGCTCGACGATTTCTGGAAGCACACCATCTGGCGACAGACCCGAAAAGACCATGCCTGCGTCTTCAAGTGCTTCTTTATATTTGATGTTCACCTCGTAGCGGTGACGGTGACGCTCTTCAATGGTCTCGGTGCCATAGGCCTCAGCAACTTTACTCCCCGGCTTGAGAGTCGCTGGATACGCGCCCAGACGCATGGTTCCGCCCAGATCACCATCTTTCGAACGGGTTTCGCGAACATTGTCGCGCGTCCATTCTTCAATAAAGCCAACGAGAGCGTCTGAAGGTTCGTCATACTCTGTTGTCCCGGCACCAGAGATGCCCGCCAGCGTGCGAGCTGCCTCGATGACTGAGAGCTGCATGCCGTAACATATGCCGAAGCAAGGGACGTCGCGTTCACGCGCGAATCGCGCCGCACGCATTTTCCCTGCAGCGCCTCGCTTACCGAAGCCACCCGGCAGAATGATACCATTCAGACCGTCGAGCACTTCGAGATCAGCATTCTCGTCATCCAGCGGGGTCGAATCGATCAGCTCGATATTGACCTTCACATTGTTCGCGAGGCCGCCATGATTGAGTGCTTCCATGACCGACTTATAGGCATCAGGCAGCACGGTATACTTACCAACGAGACCGATACGTACTTCGCCATCCGGTTTGCGCAGAATATCTGAAATCTGCTGCCAGCGTGTCAGGTCCGGCAGAGGAGCGCCCTTCATGCCGAAATGATGCAACACTTCTGCATCGAGACCTTCATTGTGGTAGGAAAGCGGCACTTCGTAGATGTGAGAGACATCAGGTGCCTCGATAACGCTTTCAGACCGAACATTACAGAAGAGCGCGATCTTTCGCTTCTCGTCTGCAGGAATTGGCCGGTCGCAACGACAGAGCAGAACATCCGGCTGGATGCCGATCGAGCGCAGCTCTTTAACCGAGTGCTGCGTCGGCTTCGTTTTCATTTCACCAGCGCTAGGAATGTAAGGAAGTAGCGTCAGGTGAATAAAGATCGCACGCTCATGGCCGAGCTCTTGTCCCAGCTGGCGGATAGCCTCGAAGAACGGCAGTCCTTCAATGTCGCCAACTGTGCCGCCGATCTCACACAGAACGAAATCGACGTCGCCCGCATCGCTCAGAACGAACTCTTTGATTGCGTCGGTTACGTGCGGAATGACCTGAATGGTCGCACCGAGAAAATCACCGCGTCGTTCTTTCTCAAGAATCGTCTGATAGATACGGCCAGTCGTGATGTTGTCGCTCTGACGTGCAGACACACCTGTAAAGCGCTCATAGTGACCGAGGTCTAGATCGGTCTCGGCGCCATCATCGGTTACGAACACTTCGCCATGTTGATATGGCGACATCGTGCCGGGATCGACATTAAGATACGGATCAAGCTTACGCAGGCGAACCCGATAACCACGGGCCTGCAGGAGCGCGCCAAGCGCAGCCGATGCAATACCCTTCCCAAGCGAGGAAACCACGCCGCCAGTAATGAAAATGTAACGCGTCATGGACTCGTAGCTTACAGGATTCGAGAAATGATTCGAGTTAGTTTGAGCTTGCGCTCAAATTATTCTGTGGGTTGCTGCTCTTCAATGTCTGAAGGCACCGTCATATCGGATGGAACTTCTGCATCCAAATCCGAAGGCACTCCCGGCTCTGAACTATCCGGAATTGCAGGCGCGGTTGACGGAGACAGGTCGAGATCTGAAGGGAATTGATCCTGCTCGCGGTCGGCAGCTTCGAGCGCGTCAGCAAGCGACCCCTGGGACGCGGCAGAACGTGTCGAAATTGTAGTGAGCACGAGGCTGGTCGCAAAGAAGACAGCGGCAAGAATCATCGTCGTGCGTGTCAGTGCTGACGCAGCGCCACGGCCAGACATCAGGCCACCGCCACCGCCACCACCAATGCCAAGTGCGCCGCCTTCAGATCGCTGAAGCAGCACGACACCGATAAGCCCGATACATGCGATGATATGTACGACTAGAATAACGTTTTCCATAACCGCCTACTTTTCCACGGAACCAAAGCGCGTTCCGATACACCCCTCAAATGGTTTAGCCAAGCCCCTAGCGCAAGCTTGTTGTCAGGCTCCGGCAATAATCCCTAGGAAATCTGCTGCTTTCAAACTCGCACCGCCCACAAGCGCGCCATTTACTTCTGCGACGCCGAGAATTTCCGCGGCGTTCGACGGCTTGACTGAACCGCCATAAAGAAGGCGGACCTTATCGGCGTTTTCGACGCCTATTTCCTGTAGTTTGCTACGCAAGAAATTGTGCGCCGTATCGATATCAGAGGTCTCTGGTACGAGGCCCGTTCCGATCGCCCACACAGGCTCATACGCGACGACATATTGATCGCCCGCAACGCCCGGCGGGATAGAATTTGCAATCTGGTCACCCAGAACGCTCAGCGTTTCACCGGCCTCGCGCTGCTCCAGTGTCTCACCAATGCAGACGATAGGTGTAATTCCAGCGCGCAACGCGGCTTGAGCCTTGTCACGGACGACCGCGTTCGTCTCGCCGTGATCAGTGCGTCTTTCAGAGTGACCAACAATAACGAAGGTACCACCCAGGTCGGAGATCATTTCCGCGCTGATATCACCAGTGTGCGCACCTGATACGTTTGCATGGCAATCCTGACCGCCCACTGAAGCGCCATTTCCGCCAAATACAGAAACCATACGATCAATTAATGTAGCCGGAGGGCAGATGAGAACGTCAGCGCTGAAATTGCCTTGTGAAAGGCCTTCCACGAGTGATTCTGCTTCGCTCAGAGACGATTTCAGACCGTTCATCTTCCAGTTTCCGGCAATCAAAGGCTTGAGCATATCGTATTCCATCTTGAATGAGAGACCAATCCCGCCTAGCAAGCCAGATCGACACGTGCAAGAAAGCAAATAAAGCGATTGGCCGCAGGACTACTTCATGCTCACTCTTTTCCGGAACCTTCTACGTTCAAAAGTTGCCCTCGTGCTCATCGGCCTATTGATCATCGCGATGGCATCCTTCGGCATTAATGACATTTTCACGCCAAACCTTGGTTCAAGCCTCGCAGCCGTCGGAAATCGTACTGTTGAATCCTCCGATCTCGATCGCGAAGCTGAGTTCCTGCTTAACCGTATCAATCAGAACGGCGGGAACAGCACACAACAGGACCTCGCCCAATCCGGTCAACTTCAGGGGCTGGTTTACCAGCTCGCCAACCGGAACATTCAGGCAGAGTACCTGGAACGCAATGGAATCCGGGCATCGGATCAGGCTGTTATTGATGTCATCCGGCAGAATGACATTTTCCGAAGCGCAATTCATGGCGGCTTTGATCGCACCAGCTACATCAATTTCCTGAACGATCGCGACCAGACGGAAACTGAATTCACACAATGGCTTCAGGACGACCTGACTTTTCTCGCAATGAGCGATGGTCTCGCGAGCAACGTACAAGCGCCACAAGGTCTGACGGAGCTGCTCGCAGTATTTTCCGAAGAACGTCGACGGATCGCATACATTGTAATGCAGGCCGGAGACTTGCCAGAAGCTGTCGAACCTCCATCCGAAGAAGAGCTGCGCGAATTTTACGATGCTCAGACCAGTATGATGCTGCAACCGGAGCGCCGCGGATTTTCCGTTATCGCCGTTCGCCCTGAAGATTTCATCCATCAGGTCACGATCAGCGACGAAGAACTGGAAAATCAGTACCTCGCTCAACAGTCGCGCTTCACCAGCCCGGGCACCCGAACATACGAACAGTTCGCGTTTGCAGACGAAACGACCGCGCGCCAGGCGCTCGGTCGCCTTCTTGGTGGCGAAGACCCTCAGACAGTAGTCGCGGCGTTCAGCGGTCGCCAGCTTCCGACGGAAACCAACCTGCGTTCTGCTATCTCCAGCATCGATCTGGCCACCGCAGTCTTCGATACGCCTGTCGACGTATGGAACGGTCCGATCCAGGCTGCCAATGGCCAATGGGTCATTGTACGCACGACTGAAGACATTCCAGGCGAAACGACCCCGCTCGAAGACGTGGCAGATACACTCCGTGCTGAGATCACCGAGTATAAATCATCGCGTCTCTATGCTGACTCCTTCGACTTAATCGATGATGCGGTTGGATCAGGCGGTACCATTCACGAGATCGCAGAGATGATCTCATCGCCGGTCTACACATTCCCGCCGGTCGATGAGCGCGGATTTACGCGTCAGGGCCGCCGTGTCGGCGCCCTGCTAGAGATTGAAGGCGCTCTGGAACTTGGTTTCCAGCTTTATCCAGATGAAATGAGCTTCCGCGAAGACGGTGGTGATACGCAATACATCATTCGGCTGGATGAGACGGTCGCGTCTTATCTTCCTGGGTTTGAAGAGATGCGGGACGAACTTTACGACGTTGTTTACGCTCAAAAACGTCAGGCCGCAGTCACCGAATACGCTGAAGCCATGATGGAGCGCATCAACCAGGGGGCATTCCTGAACTCAGAAGCCCAGCAACTCAATCTTGAAGTTGATCGTCCGCCAATGGCCATTGCACGCTCATCTGGACCACAAATCGGCTTCCCTCCAGAAGTGATGGCGCGAATCTTCGGGAGCGAACTGGATCAGGCATTTTCTATCCCGCTTCAGCGCGGTTATTTCATCGGCGTCGTTGAAGCCATTGAGGTACCGCAGGGCGAACAAAGAACAGCAGCAGCTGCTCCAATCGGGTCAAGTCTCAATCAGATGATCGCGGGAGAATTCGAACAAGCCGTCTTCGACGTGGCACGCGAAAATGTGAATGCCCAGATAAACGATGCTGCGATCACAACCTATCTCGAACAATACCAACCGGTGCAGTAGTTAGAAGTTTATAATGGCCGATCATCTCATTGTACGCCGACGGATCGCGGATACGGAAACGCCGATTTCCGCGATACTCAAACTCGGTGCAGAAGAACCTGGCCACTTTCTGTTTGAATCCATTCAGGGTGGTCATCAGCTCGGACGATATTCTTTTATTGGCGTAAAACCGGATCTCTGGTGGCGTGTTCAGGACGGCGTTGCTCAGACCAGCCGATCTTCTGACTTTTCAGAAATCATAGCATCTTCTGATGATCCATTGGTCGACCTTGATCGATTCACCCAAGCGGCTCGGGCCAAGTCCGAAGAAGATTTGCCTCCTATGGCGGCCGGCGCCTTTGGTTATCTCGGCTACGATATGGTCCGTTACTATGAACCAGTGGGCCAGAAACCTGAGCAGGTCCTTCCGGTACCGGAGGCCGTGCTGGTTCGTCCTCGAGTCGTGCTGATTTTTGATCACCTGTATCAGGAGCTTATTCTCGTAGCTTCCGTACGCACATCATCCGATGGTGCAGATGCAGAGGCAAAAGCGGTTGAAGCTCTCGATGACGTCGAAGCAGCCCTGGACGGTCCCGGCTCTCCAACGCCGCGCGGTCAAAGCGAACGGGTGTTGGAATTCAAGTCCAACTTTTCCGAAGAAACCTATGCCGATGCGGTGGAGAAGGCGCGCGACTACATCAAAGCAGGCGACATTTTCCAGGTCGTCCCTAGTCAGCGTTTCACCTGCAACTATCCTTACTCATCCCTCGCCTATTATCGCTCGCTGCGGTCGCTAAATCCGTCAGCATTCATGTTCCATATGCGACTTGGCGATGCACAGCTGGTTGGCAGCAGCCCTGAAATCCTCGTTCGCGTTCGCGACGGCCGCATGTCCGTTCGACCGATTGCGGGCACACGGCCAAGATCTAACGATCAGGCGGAAAACCTGCGTCGTCAGGAAAGCCTGCTGAATGATGCTAAAGAATGTGCTGAACATTTGATGCTGCTCGACCTCGGCCGAAACGATGTTGGTCGTGTCTGTCAGTATGGCAGCGTTGAAGTAACGGAATCCTTTGTCGTCGAACACTATAGCCATGTTATGCACATCGTCTCGCAGGTCGAAGGCGTTCTTCGCGACGACAAAACGCTGAAAGATGCGTTGATGGCCGGCTTCCCTGCTGGCACCGTATCCGGCGCACCAAAGATTCGCGCAATGCAGATTATCGATGAGCTCGAAGGAAACTCGCGCGGCGTTTACGGCGGAGCTGTCGGCTACTTTGGATGGAAGGGTGATCTGGACACCTGCATCGCCTTGCGTACCGCAGTGATTGAAAACGACCGCCTTCACATTCAGGCGGGTGGCGGCGTCGTGCTCGATAGCGATCCCGACTACGAATATCAGGAAACAATGCATAAATCTCAGGCCTTGAAACGGGCCGCCGAGATGGCTGCGCGGTTCGAGGGCAATCAATGATCCTCCTCATCGATAACTATGACAGCTTCACCTACAATCTGGCGCATTATCTTGCCGACGTTGGTGGAGAAGCGCACGTCATTCGCAATGATGAAATGACCGTTGAAGAGGCGCTGGCACTCAAGCCCGAAGCCGTTGTGCTGTCACCGGGTCCGTGCACGCCGAACGAAGCTGGAATATGCGTCGATTTTGTTAAACGTGCACCTGACTCATTGCCGATTCTTGGTGTTTGCCTTGGCCACCAGTCTATTGGTCAGGCGATGGGCGGTGACGTAGTCACGGCGATGGAAATCCGCCATGGCAAAATCAGCACAATCAAACAGAAAGGCGGCGCCCTGTTTGAGGGACTCCCTGAAACGTTTTCCGTTGTTCGGTATCACTCCCTCGCGGTCGCTCCTCCAAGCCTTCCGGATTGCCTCATCGCCGATGCTTTTACCGACGACGGTGAGATTATGGCGATGCACCATGAAACACGCCCTGTTTTTGGGGTACAATTTCACCCGGAGAGCATCAAAACCGAACACGGCCACGAAATGCTTGCAAACTTTCTGAAAGTCGCGAAGAGCGCATAAAGCCCTGCCAGACTGAACCTAGGGAACAACCATGTCGGACGTCATTTCTACTGCAATCAAGGCTATTGCACGCAAAGAATCCCTCAGCGTTGAAATCCTTGAAGGCGCATTTGCTGAAATTCTTAGTGGCGAAGTTCCTCCCGAACGCATCGGGGCATTCCTGATGGGTTTGGCTGTTCGCGGCGAAACAAGCACGGAGCTCCTCGCCGGAGCCCGCATCATGCGACGTGAGGCAAAAAGGATAGAATTAGGCGGTGTCGTTCTTGATACCTGTGGAACTGGTGGTCTCGGCTGGACCAGCCTCAACACGTCGACCGCCAGCGCCATCGTCACCGCAGCTTGCGGTGTGACTGTGGCCAAGCATGGAAACCGGTCCGTACCGCCAAAGACCGGCTCAGCGGACGTGCTCGAGGCGTTAGGTGTAGGTCTGGACATCTCTGAGGAGCAATTCCTCGACGCAATCAAAACTGCCGGAATTGGCTTCCTCTTCGCCAGATCGCACCATTCCGCGATGCGCCATGTTGCACCCGTGCGCGCCAGCCTTGGCATTCGCACAGTGTTCAACCTGTTAGGCCCACTTTCGAACCCAGCGGGAGCGAGTCACCAGATTTTGGGTGTCTATGACCCCCACTGGCTGCGCCCCATGGCGGAGACTCTTCAAACTCTGGAAATCGAGCGCGCCTGGGTCGTGCACGGCAAGATGAACGATGGTCTGGCAATTGATGAGCTTTCGATTGCCGGTGAAACGCTTGTTGTAGACGTTACCGAGAATGGTTTGGATGAAATCGTGATCCATCCTTCGGACGCGGGACTGCCAGTGAGTCCGCTGTCTACGCTCCAGGGCGGAAGCCCGGATCAGAATGCAAAAGCCATTGCTGATCTTTTCTCAAATACGGCTTCCCCATTTCGGGATGCAGTGGTCTTAAACGCCGCTGCCGGACTCCATCTCACAGGCAAAGCGACTACGTTACGCGAAGGGGCGGAGATAGCTTCAGACGCAATCGCGTCCGGCGCAGCAAGAGAGACACTCAACAAGCTGAAGGCAGCGACGTCATGACGACCGCGCTAGATCGAATTAACGGATACAAACTCGATGAAGTGAAAGCGCTGCGCGCGGAACGCACCGAAGAGTCCTTTCTCCGCGACATCAAAACGCTCCCTGCTCCGCGTGGCTTTCTTTCAAGCATGAATGCAACGGTAGCGGCCGGGCGAAACGCGCTCATTTGTGAGATTAAACGAAAGAGCCCTTCTGCCGGTGACATTCTCATGGGCGCCGACCCGGCAGCAGTTGCACGAGACTATGAGAACGGTGGCGCAACCTGTCTCTCAGTTCTAACGGATGGCCCGAGTTTCGGCGGCAGTCTTTCGGACCTGAAACTGGTTCGAGACGCTGTTTCGATGCCAATCCTTAGAAAAGACTTCATGCTGGATCCGATCCAGATACTGGAAGCGCGAGCCCATGAAGCTGATTGCATTCTGATCATCATGGCATCGTTTGATAACGCTCTCGCTTCGGAGCTCCTCCATACAGCGAAGGAAGTTGGGCTTGATGCGCTTGTAGAAGTTCACGATGAAGCAGAACTTGAGCGGGCTCATGCGATCGGTGCCGATTTTATCGGCGTGAATAATCGCAACCTGAAAGAAATGACGACCGATCTTGGCGTCTCGGAACGGCTCGCGTCAGGCGCCGATGCCAACAATCACATGGTGTCCGAAAGCGGTGTGAAGACGGTAGGAGACATCGAGCGGCTCCGCATGAGCGGATATAGACGTTTTCTTATCGGTGAAAGCCTCATGAAAGAAACAGAACGCGAACTCGCTGTAAAAAAGCTTGTTTATACTACAGAGAATTGACGAACAAAACGAACGGATGTAGAACAAAACGCGACTCAAATCAGATCGGAACTTAAAATGCTTACGGTCAAACAGCGCGAATTGTTGCTCTTTATCCATCATCGTATCCAGGAAACTGGTGTTTCTCCTTCTTTCGACGAAATGAAAGAGGCTTTGGACCTCGCGTCCAAGTCTGGCATTCACCGTCTGATTACCGCGCTCGAAGAACGCGGCTTTCTTAGACGCCTCGCTAATCGAGCCCGCGCACTCGAAGTAATCAAACTTCCTGATTCAGCTGCGTCCGGCGGAACACAAAGCCGACCAAAAGGACCGTTCAAGCCAAGCATAGTTTCGAATGAATTCGAAACTGAAGTACCGGCGAACGACACTGTGCCACTTCTTGGTCGTATCGCGGCCGGCGTTCCGATTGAAGCCATTCAGCATGAGGTCGACCGAGTCGTGCTACCACAGGGGATTGAAGGTCGCGATCATTTCGCGCTGGAAGTTAAGGGTGACTCGATGATCGAAGCCGGAATTCTTGATGGCGACATCGTCATTTGCAATCCGGGCGAGACAGCAGTTTCCGGCGACATCGTTGTTGCGTTGATCGACGAGGAAGAAGCAACACTGAAGCGCTTCCGCAAAAAAGGCGGCTCTATTGCACTGGAAGCTGCCAACCCGAAATACGAGACCCGTATATTTGGTCCTGACCGGGTGCGCGTTCAGGGCAAACTTGTCGCTCTGATCAGAAAGTACAATTGAACGGCTTAGTGGCAGTCCGGGTAATTAGTACTCCAAGGTCGACATCTGTATCGGTCTGACCAACGAATTTCGTATTCTTCGCCAGTTTCAAAGATGTGAGCGACTCTCGGGTTGCTCTTTTCTATTTGAATAGAATTGCCATCACCGCCTGTGAGTTGAATGGCATTTTCAGTTCGATCGATGCGCACTGAGCCGTCCAGCATATCACAGCCCTCAGTGCAAACGTGTTCGCGGACGTCCGCAAAGCGTAACGGCCGTAGGCCCCTGCCCCCAATATCAAGTTCGATCCAGTCTGATTGTTCGCGAACGAAAATATGTCCGGCACCGTCATAGATCATCGTCGGCTTGGGGGACATCAGCCACATAACTACCGCTATTCCGGAAAATGCGATCATGACAGCGATACGATTGCTTCGAACGATCGTCCAGCACGCTAAAGCTCCAACCATTGCGAGGAATACCTCGACGGGCATTTGCCCTGGCACGAAGCGTCGCCAACCGTTCCAGTCCTGCGTAAAATAAACAGCAAAATCTAACACCCATCCCAATGCATGTGTGAGAGCCTCGAGTCCCATATCGCCTAAACCAAACGGCAATAGAACGACGCTAATGGCAGCGATAGGAACGCATAACAGCGTGATTATCGGCATAATCAGAATGTTGGCGAAGAAGCCCAAGGGTGCAGCCCGTCCAAAATGGTATAGCGCGAACGGCATTGTTGCGAACCCGGCTATCCAACTTGTTCGCACCAGACCATCCAGAAATGGCAATACCGATTTGTGAAGGGCACCTTGCCGGGCTGTTTTTTGTTTATCGAAATTCCGATAGCCGGCGAGTAGTGCGCCCGTAGCGGCAAAGCTCATCTGAAAGCCAGGCGTCAGAACAGACCACGGAGCCAGAAGCAGAACCGACATCATCGCGATGGCCAATGCCTGAAACGATAATAAGGGTCGGTCGAATAGGGAATATACCAAGACCGACATCACCATGATGTATGCACGCTGGGTCGCTACACTGGCACCGGAAAACAACAGGTACGCTGTAATAGCGACTAACGAGCCTATGCCAGCGACCTTCTGCAGCGGAATACGCAACGCAATCGCGGGAAAAAGTGCCAACATGCGGAAGATACCGAAATAGAATACCCCCGCAGCCAGCCCCATATGCAGTCCTGATATCGCCAGCAAATGCGCCAGACCTGACGCCCTCAGAGTTTCCTCGTCTTCCTCGGATAGATAACTTCTATTTCCAGTCAGCAAGGCTGCTGCCAGTCCTGCACCATCACCGGACATAGACGCAATATGAGCGGCAAGCTGTCGTCGCTCAGCGTTCAACCAAAGCGCAAAGCCGTTCACAGAGCTATCCGCTTGCGAAAGCCTTCCCGGCTCGCATTGCCCAAAGACAAAACCAACAGCGCCCAGCCCATCAAAGAACGCGTTGCGTTCGAAATCATAATCTCCCGCGAGCATCGGCGATGGTGGCGGCTGAAGAGATGCAAAACATCGCACAAAACGCCCTGGCATGAGCGCCGCGTCGGGACGCTGTGATAACCGGACAGTTTCGGGCAGATTTTCGGGAAGGATATCTGATATTGCGTGAACATTGATCGAGACACGCATTCTTTCCGAATGACCGGAGATTTCAGTAACCCAGCCCTCGACCATGACACGCTCAAAAGGTGCAGGAATTCCCCTATATGGCATTGTGTACGTACGAAAAGCGCTGTAGCAAAAGCCGAAAATAGCGAAGGCCATGAGAATAAGCGCAAACTCTGGCAAAGCCCGCAATGACGACGCCACGCGCATCGCCATCAAACCTCCGGCAACTAAGGCGGTTAAGGCGCACGCATACGCGAACCAGCCGGGTTCTTGATCGCCTGCAAAGTAGGCAGCACAACCCGCTGCAAACGCGACAGGCACCCAGAGCATGCGCTGGAAATAGCCTTGGCTTGTTTCGCTTTTGAGAAGCAGCAGCTTCTTCACAGCCCGTTGGCCGTCCAGGCTCACATTACGAACCAGCCGCCTGCGTCCGGACGACGTTAGCGTGCTCCGAACAGGATTTACGAGGCGTTTAATGACTGTAATCACCCGCTTTGCTCCCTCACCAACGGGATTTTTGCATATTGGCGGCGCAAGAACAGCCCTTTTCAACTGGCTGTTTGCGCGTCACCATGGCGGGAAGTTCCTTCTGCGTATTGAAGACACCGATCACAAACGCTCTACACAGGAAGCAATTGACGCAATTCTCGCAGGTATGAAGTGGCTCGGGCTTGAATCCGACGAACCGCCGGTCTTCCAGAGCCAACGAGCAGATCGCCACGTAGAGGTCGCGCAGCAATTGCTCGCAAACGGTAAAGCGTTCAAATGCTACGTAACGCCTGAAGAACTAGCCGAACGACGTGAAAAAGCTCAGGATCTGCTCGCTCAGGTAAAAGCGGGCGAAGGATCTCCAGAAGCGATTGAAGCCCTGAAAGCAGAAGCCAACGCCTTGATGGCTGCTTTTCGTTCTCCGTATAGGGACGGAAAAGCCGCGCCATCTGACGACGCGCCCTATGTCGTCCGTTTGCGCGCGCCAGACGACGGGAAGATTGCGCTTTCTGATGACGTCCAGGGTGACGTCAGCATCAACGCAAAAGAGATTGATGATCTCATTCTTTTGCGAGCTGATGGCACGCCGACCTATATGCTTGCCGTCGTCGTGGATGACCATGATATGGGGGTCACGCAGGTTATTCGCGGCGACGACCACCTTACGAACACATTTCGCCAGATCCCGATTTTCGAAGGTATGGGCTGGGCGCTGCCGAAATATGCCCACATACCTCTGATCCATGGTCCTGATGGTGCCAAGCTTTCGAAGCGACACGGTGCACTCGGTGTCGAAGCATATAAGGATTTGGGTTATATTCCCGACGGTCTTAAGAACTACCTCCTCCGACTTGGCTGGAGTCACGGAGACAACGAGTTTATTCCGGCTGAAAAGGCCGTGGAATGGTTCGATCTATCCGGCATCAACAAAGGTGCGTCCCGGATGGACTTCGAGAAGCTGGCGTTCATCAACGGGGAACACCTTCACCGCCTGGATGATACCACCGCACTTGATCTACTCCTCGAGAACGCTCAAAAGGAGCAAACGCTTAGCGATGCCGCGAAATCACGCATCGAAGCGGCAATTGCTGTCTTGAAAACGCGCGGACAGACAATTCCTGAAATAACTTCGGCTTCTCAGTTCCTTATAGTCGAAAGGCCAATTGACATTAACTCAAAGGCTAGGAAAAAGCTTAAGCCGCAAGCTTTAGAAATCTTAGGAGACCTTCGAAACGCATTAAACGACGAAGAAACCTGGACAAGTGATCAGCTTGAAACCTTGATTCAGCAGTTCTGCGACACACGTGAACTGTCTCTTGGACAAGTTGGTCCCCAACTCAGAACAGCACTTACCGGAGGCCTGCCGGCGCCGGATCTGCACCTGATACTCTCCTGGCTTGGAAAAGCCGAAAGCATTGGGCGGATAGATGATGTTCTGAAATTGATGAATACAAATATCTGAAAGAGGGCATATTGATGGAAAACAAGACGAAACCTAGCGGATCGGCCACACTCAATGTGGGAGATAAAACTCTCGAATTGCCTGTGCTGTCCGGATCCGTTGGACCAGATGTCATTGATGTGAAATCACTCTATGCCCAGACAGGCATGTTCACGCTTGACCCTGGCTTCACGTCTACAGCCAGCTGTGAATCCCAGATCACTTATATTGACGGTGACAACGGCGTTCTTCTGTATCGCGGTTACCCGATCGACCAACTTGCAGACAATTCAAGCTTCCTTGAAACCTGCTACCTTCTCCTGAACGGTGAACTCCCGAGCAAGGCTGAGCTCGACGATTATACTCACACGATCACGCATCACACCATGCTGCACACACAGCTAGATCGGTTCTTTGAAGGCTATCGCCGCGACGCTCACCCAATGGCTGTTATGGTGGGCACAGTTGGCGCTCTGTCGGCCTTCTACCACGACTCCACTGACATCAACGATCCGATGCAACGCATGATCGCGACACACCGTCTGATCGCGAAAATGCCAACCATTGCAGCACGCGCATACAAATACTCCGTAGGCCAGCCATTTATCAGCCCGCGTAACGACCTCAGCTATTCTGAGAACTTCCTGCGCATGTGCTTTGCTGTTCCTGCAGAAGACTATGAAGTGAACCCTGTGCTTGCAAAAGCCATGGACAAAATCTTCATCCTGCACGCTGACCACGAGCAAAACGCGTCCACATCGACTGTCCGTCTTGCGGGATCTTCTGGCGCTAACCCATTCGCATGTATCGCCGCTGGCATTGCATGCCTCTGGGGACCAAGCCATGGCGGCGCAAACGAAGCTGCACTCAATATGCTCCGTGAGATCGGCTCTGTTGATCGCATTCCTGAGTTCGTTCGCCGGGCGAAAGATAAGAACGATCCATTCCGCCTTATGGGCTTCGGTCACCGCGTCTACAAAAACTATGACCCGCGTGCGAAAGTCATGCAGAAGACATGTCACGAAGTTCTGGACGAACTCGACAAACGTGACGAACCGCTTCTGCAAGTTGCTATGGAGCTCGAGAAAATCGCGCTGGAGGACGAGTACTTCGTTGAGAAGAAACTTTATCCGAACATCGACTTCTATTCCGGCATCACTCTGAACGCTCTCGGCTTCCCGGTCGAAATGTACACTGTGCTCTTTGCGCTCGCGCGTACAGTTGGCTGGATTGCACAATGGGAGGAGATGACGACAGACCCGACACAGCGTATCGGCCGTCCACGTCAAATCTACACAGGCGCCACAGAGCGCGATTACATGCCAGTATCTCAGCGATAACTCTCGGGGCATACCCGAACAGAAACGCTCCCCTTGGGGAGCGTTTTTTTTATTTAATGAGGTCGATCAACGTATCAGCGGCTATCTCGGGAGCCGGCTTGCCACCTAGCCCCATTCTTTCCAGTGCCTCAAATTGTTCGTGAATCTGATTTGCACGCTTCTGATCATTCGTGAGGAGCGCACCAGCTGCCTCAGTCAAATTCTCAGCGGTCAGTTGGTCCTGCAAGAACTCAGGTGCGACCTCGTTGTCGGCAGCAATATTGAAGAGCGTCGCGTAGTCTGGTTGATACAGGAACTTGTCGGCGAGGAACCAGGTCAACGGCCCCATGCGATAAGCAACGACCATGGGGCACCCTTGAGACGCTAGTTCAGTGGTAACGGTCCCTGAGCAAGCTAACGCCACGTCAGCTGCGGACATCAAGTCGGCTTTCGCGTCGACTCGGGTTTCGTAGTGAGTGTCGACTGGCCACGGAAGAGTTCCGTCCTGAACAAGTTCGGCCACGGATTTAGACACCAGAACCACTGGCTTCAAGTTAGGTCCAAATCGCTGAACAAGTCGTGTTGCAGACTCCGCTAGCGTTGGCGCCGTTCTGGAAATTTCAGATTTTCTGCTTCCTGGTAAAATCAACAACAGGCGCTGATCGTCTGCTAGTCCCAGCTCAGTCCGGTACGCCTTGCCGTCCCCCGTTTCGAGACGATCCAAAGCGGGGTTTCCGATTACGGTGCATGCGAGCCCGAATGGCTCATAATACGGAACTTCCATCTCGTGGATACAGAGCAAATGATCCACAAGTCTCGCCAAGGTCTTCGCGCGGCCTGGGCGCGTCGCCCATACCTGGGGACCAACTAGCTTAATCAGTTTAATATGTGGCGCTCGCTTTTTGAGCCTTTGAGCAACGCGTAACATAAAGCCCCAAGAGTCGACCAAGACGACGGCTTTGGGATCATTTCTTACAATGAAGTCCGCTGCAACATCGGCAAGTTTTACGACCTGAGGGTAGACCTTCAGACCTTCGAACAGGCCTAGAACTGACAGCGGAGACACATCTATCGGTGAGGATAACTCAACCGTCTCGAGAGCGTTTCCACCGATCGCTTTGATTTCTAGATTTGGCAGCTTCGTTCGCAAAGACTGGATTACCGCGACCGAGAGGTCATCGCCTGACGGTTCGGCTGATACGAAGATCAGATCACAGCTCACGGCCAATCACCGTTCTCGCGAAGCGAAACCAATGCAACCCCTAAAGAATCGGCAAGTGATTTCAGTTTCTCAACCTCGACCCAAAGAGCCGAATGTTCAACGGCCGCAACAACCTTCAATCCAGCTTCAGCTGCCTTGGAAACTGTGGATGGCCCGATCGTCGGCATATCAACGCGCTTGTCCTGCATCGGTTTAGGGCGCTTCAGCAGAGTGCCTTTGCGCTCGTCTTCCGTTCCGCGAATTTCCACGGGCAGCCGCGCGACACGCCGCAGCATTTCGTCAGTTCCTTCCTGCGCCTCTACGGCAAGTACTAAACCGCCACACACAACTGCTCCCTGCCCAATATCGAGATCGCCGATGGCGCCCGCTATCCGGTAGGCTTCTTTGATATCAGCTTTTTCAGAGTCTGTAACAGCCACGCTATTCAACACGCCGGCCGGCTGGGTAAGACCATCCAACAATTCGTGCGCACCAATGACCTTAAAACCTTCCGCTTCAAAGATCATGATGATGGAATTCAGGAGCGCATCGTCGCCGCGCCGCGCAGCCGATATAATTTTCGGAAGAAGCGATACGCCTTTTAAGTCGGGCTTCAGCGACGAAAAATCAGGTCGTTTAACGTTTCCAATAAACGAGACTGTGTCGCAGCCTCTGGCGCGGAGCGTCGATAGGACTTTGCCGATCTCCGCGATTCCACAAACCTCATGATCGAAATTCCGAACCCAGTCGCTCTCGAATCCTTTCAGTACGATAATGAACGGCGCGTTCCCGGCATCTTTGTGATGCTCGGCGATCATACGAGGCACGTCGCCCTGCCCCGCGATGAGTGCTAGAGACATAACCTCTCCTTACGCAGTACAGAGCTTTCTGCCGGACCGTGGATGCTCTACAAAATCCACGATCTTCAAAGCAGCCTCTTCGCCAGCAAACTTTTCGCGAACGTTTGCTAAACGCTCTTTGAATGTGCCCTCGTCTCCAAGGAACAGATGGTGGTAAACTTGTCGTATCGCCTTGAGGTCTCCACGGGAGAAACCACGACGCGTCAGCCCTGTGGCATTCAGAGTTGCGAGCCTGGATTCTGTGCCCTCAGCAACCGCGTAGGGTATGACATCGCCTGTGAGCATACAGCCAGCTGCGATGAAAGCATGATCGCCAACCCATGAGTTCTGATGGATCGCTGCGCCGCCGCCCATCCAGACCTGATCGCCAAGGTGCGCATGTCCGCCTACCATTGAATTTGGCGCGAGAACGCATTTATCGCCAAGTTTCGCGTCGTGGCCGATGTGGGAATTGACCATTAGAAAACAGTTTTCACCAAGGCGTGTTGCCTCTCCGGATCCCGGTGTCGCGCCGTGAACAGTAACGTTTTCTCTAAGGACTGTGCCCGCCCCGATGGTGCAGCTATAGACGTCGTCTTTAACGCCCAAGATCTGAGGCTTCATTCCCACCGTAACTGATGGATACAGTTCACAGCCCGCGTGAATTTCAGAATTCCCATCTACCACTACAAACGAGTGAAGAAACACATCTTCATGGATTATAGCTTGAGGACCTACAGTGCAGTATGGCCCGATCCGCGCACTCTCATGAACCTGTGCACCGTCCGCAATGATGGCGGTTTGATGGATATCAGCCATTGCGGCTAGTCCTTTTTGTTTTTCTTCTTGGCGTTAAGGCTAACCCAGGCGACTTCCCGCCAGAACTGTTTAATCGGCTGTGCAGGAGCACCGCCCCAGATTTCTCCCGCAGGAACCGATCGGAGCACTGCTGAATTGGCAGCAAGTTTCGCGTGATCTCCAATTGTCACATGATCACTCAATCCTACACGACCACCCATTTGCACCCAGTCCCCAATTTCAACAGACCCTGACACACCACCGAATGCTGCCATCAGGCTGTTTCGTCCCATGTGAACGTTGTGGCCGATATGAACAAGATTATCGAGCTTGCTGCCCTCGCCGATGACGGTGTCATCAAACGCGCCGCGGTCAATACATACGTTGGAACCAATCCCAACACCGTCCTGGATTACCACACGACCGAAATGGGGAATCGCGCTTAAGCCCTGATCGTCTGGAAACAGACCAAAGCCCGAACCGCCTAGAACTGTATTGGATTTGATTGTGACATCGTTTCCGATAAGCGCAGCCTCGATCACAACGTTAGCGCCGATGCTACAGTTACGTCCGATGCGCACTCCCGGTCCGACAACGGAATGAGGCCCTATTTCAGTCCCTTCACCAATCTCAGCGCCGTCACTTACAATCGCGGTAGGATGAAGGCGGACATCATCAGCTATGCTTGGAGCGCCGAGCCCTGTTCCTGCGTCCATGATTGTACGCTGCCTCAGGAAGGCATTGACCGCCTGAACAAAGGCTTTGTGCGGGTTTGTCACCAGAATGAGCGTAAGCGTCGATGGTAACGCTGAAGCGAGCTGTTCGGTCGTTATGCAGGCACCATAAAGATCATTCTGCTCCGGAGCTTCGACCTTTCCGGATGCGAAAAATGATAAAACTCCGGCTGTCGCTTTGTCAGCCGGAGCGATAGTTATGAGTTCCTGATCACCGTCACCGCGGAGTTCACCGCCCGTGAGGGCCGCTACATCAGCTACGGTTAGCTCCCTCAGCGTGTGATAGAAACGCAGGTCATGCATCTGATGCTGTCAGCCTATTGAGCTGGAGCTGCAGATTGATCTGGCAGCGTTACGCGTGTCACCGGAATGGTTGGCGACGTACGGTTCAGCTCTTCGATGACCTCATCAGTGATGTCAGCTTCAGGAGCTACTTGATAAACGCCTTGGCCGTTCAGCACGACCGATGCACCACGGGCTGCGCGAATACCTTCTACGGCTGTACGCATACGTTCACCGAACACCTGAAGCGCTTGAGCTTCGGTTTGCTGAAGCTCCTGAGAGCGGCGTTCAGTTGTTGCCATGTGTTGTTGCAGTCGACGAGAGTAAGACTGGAACTGTTGGAGCAGCGCCGGATTAGCTTCAACCTGTTCGCGCGTCATTCCGGCTGCCTGCGCATCAAGAGACTCGCCCTCGGTCTGAAGTGCCTGCTGCTGTGGCGCGAGTTCGGCCTGCATAGCGGCACCGATTTGCTCAACTTTGTTGAAAATGTCTTGTCCACCAAGGCTGTCACGAACGATGCGTGATGGATCAAGAACGAGAACAGTTTGTGCTGTTGCCAGTGGTGCGACGACGGCCATTGCGATTGCAATACCGAAAGCCGTCACGGCCGATTTGAGCTTAAACATGAACTAAAACCTTTTAACTTTAGAATTGAGTAGACGTGCTGAAGCGGAATGTCTCCGTCCGGTCATACTCTTCACTTGCCAGGATCTGGGAGAAGTCGAACCGGATTGGTCCGAACGGTGAATCCCAGAAAACGCTGAGCCCCGCAGCTGCCCTGAGGGACGCTTCATCCTCTGTACGAAGAATTTGGTACCCCGTCACGTCACCATTTGCATCGGTAACCTCAAATACCTGCTCCTGTGTACGGTCCGCCTCGTCGAGCAGACCTACTGTACCGAACTCAGTGAAGAGAGAAGTACGTATGCCATATTCTTCAGGAAGAAAATTGGGAACGGCGAGCTCGAGCGTACCGATCGCGTACATTTTACCACCAAGCGAACTCTGATTGCTCGCACGGCGGATGTTCGTCACATTACCTGCTGTGTCCATATCGATGATTACATCGCGCGGACCGAGACCAGCAACATCGAAGCCACGGAACGTATTACCACCGCGGAAGAAGCGGTTGTTGATGCGCAGATCGTCGTTATTAAACGCTGACACGTAACCACCGCTGAAACGAAGAGATGCAATTAAGTCTCTCCAAAGACCGCGATAAAACGTAGCTGCACCCTCAGTTTTTACGTAGAACACATCACCGCCGAAACCAGCGAATTCCTGACTGAAACCAAGATCGAAGCCCCGAGTTGGGCGGATGGGATCGTTGCGTCGGTCCCAGCTGAAGCTGTAGCCGACGATGGACGACAAGTCAGTGCGTTCCTGACGACAGAGAGACGTACGATCAAGATTCGCAAGGTCGCACTGGTCAACGATCTGACCACCATTCGGAACGTTAGCTGGGATAGGCTCTACCGAAACTATAAAGAATGGGAAATTAGGATCACGCACGATCCGACCGTTACCGTCGATTACGATATTCCGATCACGAATTTGAACGTCGTCCTGACGCAAAGAATAGCGCAGATTCATGTTCATACGATCCGTAAGCGGAAAACCGATACGGCCGCTACCACCAATTGTTTGTGTTTCGTAGTCAGCAATGTCGAGAAAGTCTGTACGTGTCGAGAAAAAATCCAGACCGGCCACGAGATCACGATCAAGAAAGCGTGGCTCGGTGAAACGAAAATCAATCGTCTGCTGACGAGAGCTCGTTTGTATACGACTGGATATAAACTGGCCACGACCACGCCAGTTTCGCTCGGTGAAATTAAGATCGAGCAGGAAAGAATCAACCGAAGAGAAACCAGCAGCGAAAGACACCTCACCCGTCGGGCCTTCAGTCACGCGCACATCAACTTCTGTACGGTCTGGCAGAGAACCAGGGTTTTCTTCGATTTCTACGTCCTCGAAGAAGCCGAGGCGACGGATACGGTTACGAGACTGGTCAATCAGGACTCGGTTGAACGCATCACCTTCGGAAATACGCATTTCGCGACGGATAACCCTGTCGAGCGTACGTGTGTTGCCTACGATGTTGATACGTTCAATGTAAACGCGTGGGCCTTCATCAATGGCGAATACGATGTTCACTTTACGTGTCTCTGGATCGCGCTCGATACGAGGACGAACATCGACGAACGCGTAGCCAGCAATACCGGCAGCGAAGGTCAGAGAATCAACCGTGTCTTCGATCAGATCGCCACGGAACAACGTACCTTCACGGATCGGAATAATGGCTTCAAGCGTGTCTGAATTCAGCTTGTCGAGTGCGGTTTCAACCGTGATTTCACCGAAGTCATACTGCTCACCCTCATCGATTGTGAACGTGATGTAGAAGTCTTCCTGGTCTGGTGTCAGTTCGGCAACGGCAGAAACAACCCGGAAGTCGGCATAACCCTGGTTTGCATAGAATTGGCGCAGAAGCTCGCGGTCATATTCAAGGCGGTCTGGGTCATAGTTGTCGTTTGAACTGAAGAAGCGCCAGAAACGGGACTGACGCGTTACAATCTCGCTGCGAAGTCGACGGTCTGCATAAACCTCGTTGCCGATAAAGTTGATCGAGCGAACCCCTGTCACCGGACCTTCTGTGATTTCAAAAATCAGATCAACACGGTTTTGGTCCAGAGGGACGTACTGAGGCGTGACATCAACGGAAAAACGGCCTGAACGTCGATACACTTCCAGAATACGCTGGACGTCAGCCTGAACTCGCGCAGCTGTAAAGACGCCGCGCGGAGCCGCCTGAATTTCCTCGCTCAGCTTTTCGTCGTCGTGAGCGCGGTTACCTTCAAAGATCACCTGGTTAATGATCGGATTTTCGACGACCTGAACAACGAGATTATCCCCGTCGCGCGCGATGATAACGTCAGCAAACAGGCCGGTTTCGAACAGAGTCTTCAGGGAAAGGTCGACACGTTCCGGATCGAACGGCTGCCCCGGCTCCAGAAGCAAATATGATTCGACCGTTCGCGCTTCAATACGTTCGTTACCCTGAACGATCACACGACGGATCAAGTCGGAACTTGCCGCCTGAGCATGCGCTTCCGGCGCCAGCAGACCACCAGAAACGGTCGTACCAGCGATAATGGAAGAGAGCGCTACTGCGCTGGCTAAAACTGACCGCATGACTTACCCGTTCCTATCAAATCAACATGCCCCGAGAGTACAAACTACAACCCGCGGAAAACCTCAAGAAGTCCAGCCTCTTCAAAATCACCAAGAGTGATGAAAATTGCCAAAGCGGCAAGAAATAAGAGGGTCACAAACTTTGACTTCAGCAGTAGCTCTTCTGAGAGCCCTTTCCCAGTTACGGCTTCGTAAGTGTTGATGACCACCACCCCGCCATCGAGAATCGGTAACGGCAGAAGATTGAAAAAACCGACCGCTACAGAAATGAATGCAATTAGCTGAAGGTTACTCATCAACAGCATGTAGAGTCGCGTACCCAAGCCGACCTGCTCGGCCTCAAGCGTTGTACGCGCCATGTTTCCAGCGACACTTGCGATACCTACCGGCCCCGACAATTGCTGCAGCGATTCCCGTCCTGTGACGATGCGCCCGAGCATATTCACTGACGAGCTAATCGTTGAAAACGTCTCGGACACGCCGTACCCGACTGCCGCGACCGGATTGAGGTGATTTCGATCAACGGTCTGCCGCGCGAGTTCTACACCGATATATCCCGTACGTTCGGTGATACCGAGTTCGTTCTGCAGCGTTTCCCGCCTAGGCGTCAACGTAATGTGAACCGTTTCGGCCCCACGCAGAATTTCTATGTCCACTTCATCGTTCGCGGACATTTTAATTTCTTCGAGGATGACCTTCTGGCGATCCGCAGCGCGTCCATTGACGGCAACAAAGATATCGCCCGGCTGGAGACCGGCCTCTTCAGCCACTGAATCTTCAAAAACTGAATGAACTGAAAGACGTTGAACCGGGTCGCCCAAAACCATTCCGATAACGGCAAAGATACCGATCGCCAGGATGAAATTGGCAAAAGGCCCTGCGAGCGCAACGATAATTCGTGCGCCTGCGCTCAAATCGGTGAACGGCCGACCCTTGGGCTGATTTTCAGGAGGCAAGTTTCGGCCGTCGCTCTCTACGTCCCCGCCATTCTCGATAAGCCCATCCTCAGCTACGAAATTCACAAACCCGCCAAGCGGCAGCCAATTGAGGCGCCAACGCGTATTGTTTTTGTCGGTCTTTTCGTAAACCGATTTCCCAAATCCCATGGAAAAGGATTCAACAGCTGCGCCGAAATATCTGCCGGCCCAGTAATGACCGAGTTCATGGATCACGATCACAATTGAGATCACAATCACAAACATCACAGGATAGAGAAGGCTTTGAAGCAAAAGCGACATAAAGAGATGGATTTCCCGTTTTAGTTCTTCAGACGCTTTTCAACCCAGGTCCGAACGATTTCGGTGACCTGCAAAGCATCGTCCACAGTCGAAACATTGTGTGGCATTTCCGAGCTCCGCCTGTCCAGTGCCCTGTGCAGGGAATACTCTACAAGCGCAGAGATATCCAGAAAACCGCATTCCCCATTGAGGAATGCTTTTCCTGCGTATTCATTCGCAGCGTTGAAGACGCACGTTCCAATGAGACCGGCATCAGATGCCTGCCGCGCAAGGTTTAATGCGGGAAATCGTTCATCGTCGGGCATCCGGAAATCAAGACGTGCCAGCTCAGCGAGATTTAGACGCTTCACATCCGTACGCACACGCCCCGGAAGGCCGAGCGCATAGGCGATAGGCGTTTTCATATCAGGCGTGCCCATCTGAGCGATTACCGAGCCATCAGAGTAGGCAACCATAGAATGGATAATCGACTGAGGATGAACCAGAACGTCAATCTGGGATTGGGGAATGTCAAAAAGATAAACGGCCTCAATGAGTTCGAGACCTTTATTCATCATGGTCGCACTATCGAGAGAGTTTTTAGCACCCATAGCCCAATTTGGGTGAGCTAGTGCCTGGTCTGGTGTGGCCGCACGAATAATATCCAGGCTCGCGTCGCGAAACGGGCCGCCGGACGCCGTCAAAGTAAACTGTTCGACTTTCTGCGATCCATCGAGGCATTGCAGGATAGCATTGTGTTCGGAATCTACCGGGATAATCTTCGAGCCGGATTTCTCGGCGCGCGCCTTCATGATCGGTCCTGCACAAACCATCGTTTCTTTGTTTGCGAGCAGGACGTCAGCGCCGGAATCAATCGCAGCCATTGTGGGCAGCAGCCCGCAAGTCCCGGATATCGAAGCCATGACCTTATCGACCGGGCGCGAAGCCGCTTCTATAACCGCGGCATCGCCGGATGCGACCTCTATATCATGGCCAACAAGGGCGGATTTCACAGTCGAAAACTGGCTTTGATCCTGAATCACGACCGTGTTCGGACGAAAGGTCTTAGCCTGTTCAATTAGAAGAGACGCGTTGCGGCCACCGATCAGCGCGTCGACTTCAAACGCCTGATCGCCAACGGAATTCGCATAGGAAATCACATCAAGGGTGGAGACACCGATGGATCCGGTAGACCCCAGAATTGTTACTTTCATTATCTACCCAACCCTAGCGCATGCTCCGGAAAGGAGGGATCAATACTGAAAGCAATGGCGTGCGCAACCAGAACCGCCGAAAAAGAGTCGAGCCGGTCCAGAATTCCGCCATGACCAGGAATGATGTTACCCGAATCCTTCACCCCGAATGTTCGCTTCCAGCGTGATTCTGCGAGATCGCCCAATTGAGCGATAGCGCTTACCAGGCCGATATATATGATCCAGTTAGTCAAATGGCCTTGCATAAGGCCTGCAGACAGAGCGCCAAACAGCGCGGTACAAATCACGGCACCGGCAGCGCCGGACCAGGTTTTGTTCGGACTATTGCGGGGTGCGAGCTGCGGACCTCCAAATCCCCGGCCCGCAAAATATGCCGCGATATCTGTGATCCATACTGAACTCATAACAATAAGCGTAAGGTACAATCGCCCGTCGTCTCGTGCTCTCAATTCCAGTAAACCGTTTACGGCGAGCCCGATAATCAGCCCCCCGCCAACCAGCCAGATCGCAGATGACACCCCAGACGTTCTGATAGTTATATAAGCTAAAATGCAAAATAATGCCGCTATGGCGGCAGACGGCAAGAGCTGGAAATAAGCTATAGAAATTGCAATCAGCAAGCCTGCAGCGACCACATGAGCAACATAGTTCAGCGCACGCTCGGTTGTGACGATCCAGACTTCCCGCCACATGAGTAGTGCACACGCAAGCCCCGCAGCCAGCAGAACAACCCCACCGCACCACACGACGAACAATCCAGCAGGAATCATCAAAGCTGCAGAAACTACCCTCAGCGAAAGTGTGTCTCCGCGACGAGGATCTGGCGTATTCATTCCGATTGTAGCCCGTCCACCGTCAGGCCGCCAAATCGGCGCTCTCGCGATTTATACGCATTGATGGAGTTAATCAGTTCCGTTTCGGAAAAGTCTGGCCAGAGACAGTCCAGGAACATCATCTCGCTGTAAGCGATCTGCCAGAGCAGGAAATTACTTAAGCGAAACTCGCCGCTAGTGCGGATCAATAAATCAGGGTCTGGAATGCCGGCAAACCAAAGTCGTGACGCAAAGGCATTTGAATCGATTTCTTCTGCATTCATTCGACCCGCTTCGACGTCGCTGGCCAGCGCCTTTGCAGCCTCCACTATCTCGTCGCGCGAACCATAATTGAAGGCGATGTTCAGCTGAAAACGAGTGTTATGGCTTGTCTTTTCTTCCGCCATTTCGATGAGCGATAGAATATCATCTGGCAGCCCTTGGCGAGAACCAAGTACGCGCACCCTTACCCCGTCTTTTGCCAGTTTATTCAAATCCTGGCTTACGTATAATCGCAGGAGCGCGAAGAGAGAGGAAACCTCTTCGGCCGGACGCTTCCAGTTTTCTGACGAAAAAGAAAAGACCGTTAGGTGCTCAAGATCGAGGTTTCGACAGGATTCCACAGTACGACGAAGAGCTTCGACACCGCGCTCATGGCCTAGCTGACGCGGCAACCCGCGCTGTTTCGCCCAACGCCCATTGCCATCCATAATGATGGCAATGTGTTTAGGTCCGGAAGCATCAGGGGAAGCCATAAAACCCGTCATACAGGGTATTATACCTGCATGATCTCTTCTTCTTTGGCCTTGAGGGCCTCATCAACGCGTTTGATGTACTGATCGGTCAGCTTTTGCACATCCTCAGAAAAGACCTTCTGTTCGTCTTCACTGATATCGCCGGCTTTTTGCATTTTCTTCAGGGAGTCCATGCCGTCGCGGCGCACATTGCGTACGCTGATACGAGCTTGCTCAGCATACTTACCTGCAATCTTTGCAAGTTCGGCACGACGCTCTTCGTTTAGCGGCGGGATTGGAATCCGGAGGTTTGTGCCGTCGACTACCGGATTGAGGCCAAGACCAGAATCACGGATAGCGCGGTCAGCAGCACCGACGTTCACCTTGTCCCAGATATTGACGGCTAGCATGCGCGGCTCTGGTACGGAAACGGAACCGATCTGGTTCAAAGGCGTCTGCGCGCCGTACGCCATGACAGTGATATTATCGAGCAGGCTGGCAGATGCACGGCCTGTACGGAGGCCACCAAATTCAGTTGAGAGAGCTTCAAGTGCTTTCTCCATGCGCTTTTTCAGCGCCTTTTCATCATATTCTTCTGACATGTTCCTACCCTTAGGTATTCGAAATAACCGTGCAAACACCCTGCCCCGTCAGGACGTTATGCAGGGAACCTTCTTCATGAAGGTTGAAAACCACGATTGGAATGTTGCTATCACGTAACAGGCTAACAGCGGAAGCGTCCATGACACGAAGATCACGCGCCAGTACGTCCTGATACGTTAGTTCATCATATCGATCCGCATCAGGTACTTTTTTCGGGTCTGCCGAATAAACGCCATCAACCTGCGTTCCTTTCAGCATCGCATCGCACCCCATCTCCGCCGCTCGAAGGGCTGCGCCGGTGTCTGTGGTGAAATATGGGTTGCCTGTTCCCGCAGCGAAAATAACGATGCGGCCCTTTTCCATATGACGGATTGCCTTACGACGAATGAACGGTTCACACACTGTATGCATAGGAATGGCAGATTGCACGCGCGTTGGGACACCAATCGCTTCGAGCGCGGACTGCATTGCAAGCGCGTTCATAACGGTCGCCAGCATGCCCATATGGTCCGCCTGCGCGCGCTCCATTCCCTGAGCAGCGCCCGCGAGGCCACGGAATATATTTCCGCCACCGATAACCAGACAGATTTCAGCGCCGGCCTTGACCGACGCTGCAATCCCTTTGGCAAACCTGCCACAGGTTGCCATATCTATGCCGAAGCCTGTGTCGCCCATGAGGGCCTCTCCTGAAATCTTCAGGAGAACCCTTTTGTACCGAAAATCTGATCGAGAAGTTTCTGTGGTCTCGTTCATATGTTCGGCTCCTTTGGCAACTTCAGATAGCTTTGCCGGATTCGGTGAAACCAATCCAGCCGAATTAGCTAGCCTTTAGTCGCTGCGGCTACTTCAGCAGCGAAATCAGACTCTTCTTTCTCGATGCCTTCACCAAGCGTAACACGCTTGAAGCCAACGAGTTCAGCTTTCTGAGATGTCAGGAACTGAGCTACTGTTTCGTCCGGGTTCATTACGAACTGCTGCTCAACGAGCACCACTTCTTTGTAGAACTTTTGCAGACGGCCAACGATCATTTTTTCGATCACGTTGTCCGGCTTGCCAGACTCACGAGCTTGTTCTGTGAGAACCTGCTTCTCGCGAGCAACCAACTCTGGATCCAGCTCGTCAGTTGTCGCAGCAGCCGGGCTCGTCGCTGCAATGTGCATCGCAACTTTACGACCAGCTTCGGCGAGTTCGTCAGCAGACGCCTCACCCTTGAGAGCTACGAGAACACCAATACGACCGAGGCCATCAGCCGCTGCACCGTGGATGTAGTTCGTGACGACGCCTTCGGGCGACTCAAGCTTTTCAACGCGGCGGAGCGTGATGTTCTCGCCGATTGTTGCGATCAGGCGGGTGATCTGATCAGAGATCGTGCCTTCGCCTTCAACAGCTGGTGCAGCTAGCAGAGCTTCTGATGTACCATCTGTTGTAAGTGCCGCTTCAGCGAAACCAACCAGTGATTTCTGGAAGCCTTCGTTACGCGCAACGAAGTCAGTCTCAGCGTTCAGCTCGACGAGGACGCCGGTTTTCTTGTCTGCAGAAACGACTGCAGCGACCAGGCCGTCAGCTGCGACGCGGTCAGCTTTCTTAGCGGCTTTAGAGAGACCTTTCGCACGCAGCCAGTCGATAGCTGCTTCAACGTTACCTTCGTTCTCTACGAGCGCTTTTTTGGCATCCATCATGCCCGCGCCAGTTTTCTCGCGCAGGTCTTTGACCAATGCAGCGGTAATCTGAGCCATGTCAAATTTGCCTTTATCTTAGGGGTTACTAAGCGTCAGTGATTATTCGGTTGCTTCGCCAGACTCAGCAGCAGCGAGGTCAGCTGCAGCAACGTCTGTGAGGTCTTCGGACTCGCCAAGGTCGATACCGAGACCAGCTGTAGACTCAGCAAGGCCGTCGAGAACAGCGTCAGCAATCAGGTTCGCATAGAGCGAGATCGCACGAGCCGCGTCGTCATTGCCCGGGAATGGGAAGTCGACGTCGTCTGGGTCGCAGTTCGTATCAACAACAGCAATTACAGGAATACCAAGCTTTTTCGCTTCTTTGATCGCGATTTGCTCTTTGTTCGTATCGATTACGAACATCAGGTCAGGCAGGTCGCCCATATCCTGGATACCACCAAGTGCACGTTCAAGCTTTTCACGCTCGCGCTCACGGTTGAGAAGTTCTTTTTTCGTCAGACCAGAAACGTTGCCGCCTTCAGAAAGAAGCGCTGTGAGTTCTTTAAGGCGCTTGATTGAGTGAGCAACAGTCTGCCAGTTCGTTAGCGTACCGCCGAGCCAACGGTGGTTCATGTAGTACTGAGCGCAACGCTGTGCAGCTTCAGCAACAGGATCAGCCGCCTGACGCTTTGTACCAACGAAAAGTACACGACCGCCTTTAGCAACAGTGTCACGGACCTTTACGAGCGCTTGGTGAAAAAGCGGCACAGTTTTAGAAAGGTCGATAATGTGGATGTGGCTACGCTCACCATAGATGAATTTCTTCATCTTCGGGTTCCAGCGGTGAGTTTGGTGACCAAAGTGTACGCCAGCTTCGAGGAGCTGAGCCATAGTGAATTCAGGCAGTGCCATTTTTATTTTCTCCTATCCGGTTAGCCGCCGCAGGCATAGCCGGGTCACATGACCCAGCACCGGATGCACGAAAGTGCTGCCCGCGTGTCGGAATAGGCGTGGCTTATACAGAGTTTAGGCGTTCTGGCAACCCGAGATTACGCAGCAAGTTCACGTACGGCACGAACGCCCGGAGCAGACTTCAAAGCCTGAGCCGCGGCCGTGCCGACAGCGTACTTCCCGGGCAGGCTTACCAGCGCAATCCGGTTACCCGAAATCGGCACCTCCACACGAAGTTCGCCGCGCTCATGCGTGCTCAGATTCACGAGGTGTTTTGACACCTCAACGAAAGTCGCGGGGTCCGTTCCAGGAAGGAGACTTACAATAAGTCCCTTAGGCGCACCAAGCGCCGCCTTTTCCAGCGGTATGGCGCCATCTACAGTCAGTCGGATCTCATCGTCCTTAACACGAGGACGGATACGGACAACCACTGAGGCCCCCGTTTCGATAATGTCGCGAATCTCCATCAGGGTTTCTGGCGGCACCATAGCTTCGAATTCGCCGGTCGGGTCGGAGAATGTGACCCACGCGAACTTGCCGCCAGACTGAGCTGGCCTTTCGTTCTTGGCTCGTACGATACCCATCATCTCCAGAGCGCCCTTCTCACGCGCTGCCGTCTGGATATCCATGGCAAACGTAATCCTGTCTCTGGCGCCTGCGAGAAGCAGTCCGTCAAGCGGGTGGCCGCTGAGGTAGAAGCCGACTGCTTTGAACTCGTGGTCCAGCAATTGGGTCGAGCTCCAAGCGGGCACTTTTGGAATTGGCGCCCGTGTCTGAGATTTATCATCTCCGAACAGACTGTTCTGGTTGGCTGCACGATCATCAGCTGCGGACGAAGCCGTGGCGACCAAAACATCGACAGCCGCGAGCGCACGCGCCCGATTTGGTTCCAGCGAGTCGAAAGCGCCCGATTTAGCGAGCGACTCGAGACACTTTCTGTTGATCAGGCGCGGATCGACGCGCTCTGCGAAATCATGAAGGCTATCAAACGGTCGCTCTTTGCGGATTTCACAAACATGTTTCATCGCTTCCATGCCCACGCCTTTAATCGCGCCGAGAGCATAGATGATGGAACCATCGCGAACATCGAAGTCCGGATTGCTGAGATTGATATCTGGCGCCTGAACCGTGATATTCAGACGCTTCGCTTCCTGAAAAAACGCCGCAAGCTTATCAGTGTTCTGGATATCGAGGCTCATTGAAGCCGCGAGAAATTCGATCGGGTGGTTCGCTTTCAGATAACCCGTCTGATAAGAAATCGCAGCGTAAGCGGCCGCGTGAGATTTGTTGAATCCGTAACCGGCGAACTTCTCCATAACATCGAAGATATGGCTGGCCTGTTTCTCTGGAACGTCCTTCTCAGCAGCACCTTCGATAAAGCGTTTACGCTGCTTGAGCATCTCCTCGACTTTTTTCTTACCCATAGCGCGGCGAAGCATATCCGCTTCACCAAGCGAGTAGCCCGCAAGCTCCTGCGCCATACGCATAACCTGTTCCTGATAGACCGGAACGCCGTATGTCTCTTCAAGGATAGGTTTCAGAAGCGGGTGATAATAGTCCGCATCGACACGTCCGAATTTAACGTCGACGAACTGCGGAATGTTATCCATCGGGCCCGGACGGTAGAGAGAAATGATCGCGATCACGTCTTCCATTGAGCCCGGCTGCACTTTCTTCAGGGTATCGCGCATACCCTGCCCCTCAAGCTGGAATACACCCAGCGTATCGCCTACAGACATTAGCTGATAGGTCGACTTGTCGTCATAGGCGCGCCAGGCCTTCGGCATGGACGTTTCCGTCTCATTCAGGAATTTGAGCGCGCGATGGATGACGGTCAGCGTTTTCAGGCCAAGGAAGTCGAACTTAACGAGTCCGGCCTGCTCAGCCCATTTCATATTGAGCTGGGTCGCCGGAAGGTCTGAACGTGGATCGCGGAAAAGCGGCGTCAGCTGAACGAGTGGCCTGTCGCCGATAACGACACCGGCGGCGTGCGTACCACAGTTCCTGTAAAGCCCTTCAAGCGCGAGCGCTTTTTCCAGCATTTCACCGACCAGAGGGTCGCGATCTTTTTCTTCATCAAACTTCGGTTCGTCCGCGATCGCGTCTTTCAGCTTTGGCGGCTTTGCGGGATTGAAAGGGATCAGTTTGGAAAGTCGATCCACCTGCCCGTAAGGCATCTGCATAACGCGCCCGACATCGCGCACCACAGCCTTCGCCTGAAGTGTACCAAAGGTGATAATGGATGCGACGCTGGCTTCACCATATTTGTCACGCACATAGCGGATGACTTCACCACGGCGCTCCTGACAGAAGTCGACGTCAAAGTCCGGCATGGAGACACGTTCAGGGTTCAGGAAGCGCTCGAAGAGCAATCCGAAACGAAGCGGATCAAGGTCTGTAATGAGCAATACCCAGGCGACCAGAGACCCCGCACCTGAACCACGACCTGGGCCAACAGGAATATCGTGCTCTTTGGCCCATTTAATGAAGTCAGATACGATCAGGAAGTAGCCCGGAAAGCCCATATTCTCGATGATCCCAAGCTCGTAATCGAGACGATCCTGATAATCCTGTCGTGTGCCGTACATTTTTTCGACTTCGGCAAGGCGCCGCTCGAGCCCCTCATTCGCCTGTGCGCGAAGTTCATCGGCTTCGCTACGACCAAACCCGCCATCGAAGTGCGGAAGGATCGGATTTCGCAGACGCGGGCGAACAGCGCACCTATGAGCAAGGGCGATAGTGTTCTCAATAGCCTCAGGAATATCGGCGAAGAGCGCCTCCATTTCGTCCGCCGACTTCAGATAGTGCTCTTCTGTGATCCGATAGCGTTCAGTCTGGCCAATATAGCTACCGTTTCGGATACACATGAGCGCATCATGAGCCGCATGGTCTTCCCTTTTCAGGAACCTTGCATCCTGAATAGCAATGAGCGGCAATCCAAGCTCATACGCCGCTTCAATGAGCATTGGCTCGCTCTGAATTTCTTCAAGTTCGTCATGCCGCTGAATATCGACGTAACAGCGGTCAGGATAGGCATCGGCCAATCGCTTAAGGGAAGCCAAAACCTGGTCATACTTGCCGCGGCAAGCCGCTTGCCCCGCCTCGCCATACGCTCCGCCAGAAAGCGCGATCAGTCCTTCTGTCTTTTCAAAAGCATGATGCTCTTTCAAAACCGGAACACCATCCTCGCTTTCCAGGTAAGCAGCCGAAGCGATTTCCATGAGACGTTCATAGCCTGTCTCATCTTTGGCATAGATTGTCAGTTTGTAGGGTTGGGCATCATGTAGCGCCGGCATCACATCGAAAGCGACGCCAACGACCGGCTGAACCCCAATACCTGCCAGATATTCTGAGATTTCTAACGCGCCGAAGAGATTGTTGTGATCGGTTACGCCAACAGCGGAGACTAGATTGTCTTCAGCCCAGGACTTCAACGCACCGGACGTGATCATGCTCTCCAGAAGAGAGAATGAAGAACGCACACCGAGGTGAACAAAGCGCGGAGTTTTATAGCTTTCAGACATCATAATCTTCCTGACCTTTAACCATCATGGAAGAAAACGGTCTCAGCCAGAAGCCTTCGCCGGTTCGAAAGTTGTGAGTTTCCCGTCCTCGAGGGTCAGTACGCGGTCCATATACTGGGTCAGCGCGAGGTTATGGGTCGCGATCAGCATCGCAAGACCTTCAGTCCTGCCGGTTTCAATCAACTGCTGAAACACGCTTTCCGTTGTTTTGGTGTCGAGGTTGCCCGTTGGTTCGTCGGCGATCAGAATCTTCGGCCGGTTCGACAGAGCACGCGCAATTGCGACACGCTGCTGCTCACCGCCAGACATTTCCATCGGTTGGTGATCCAGTCTGTGACCAAGACCCATTTTTTCCAGCAACTCGACAGCACGCTCGCGCGCCACATTCCGATGGACGCCCGAGAGGTAAAGCGGAGCTGCGACGTTATCAATCGCGTTGAACTCCGGAAGCAGATGGTGGAACTGATAGACAAACCCAAGGCGCGTGCGACGCATGAGTGTCCGCTGGCGGTCATTCAGTTTCAAACAGTCTTCGCCGTCGAGAAGCACATAACCTTCGTCAGGCTTCTCCAAAAGGCCAGCAGTGTGCAAAAGCGTCGACTTGCCCGAGCCGGACGGTCCGACCAGCCCAACAAGCTCGCCACGGCTTAGTTCAAGGTCGACACCTTTAAGAACATCAACCGCGTTTTCGCCTGCCCGGTACGTGCGAACAACGGAGGAAAGCTTCAGAACCACGCTCATAGCTCTACTCCGATCTCAATGCTTCGACAGGGTCGAGCTTGGCAGCATTCCACGCCGGAAGCACGGAAACGATTATCGACACCAGAAATGCATACGCTGACGCAAAACCGACTTCAGACCAATCGATTAGCGCCGGAATGTAAGGCAGCCCGTAAACATCAGGATTCCAGATTGCGTTGCCGGTAAGCATATTCAGGAAATCCTGGATCGGCTCGATATTGAAGCAGAAGAGCAGCCCCAACGTCAAACCGAGCACCAGACCGGACACACCAAGAATTCCGCCAATCATCAGGAAGACGCGAAGTATAGTGCTGCGGCTTGCGCCCATCGTGCGCAAAATCGCGACGTCACGCGCTTTATTCTTCACGAGCATCACGATGCCTGTAATGATGTTCAAAGCGGTGATGGTGATCAGGACAGCAAAAATCATTCGCATCATGCTGCGCTCGACTTCCAGCGCGCCGACAATGCCGCGGTACAACTCTTTCCAGGATTGAGTCAGCATGCCTCTCGGAAGGATTTCCCTCTGTAGCGTTTGAAGCACAACATCGACGTCCTGCGGGTCATTTATCTTCAGCTCGACAATCGGATAGCGATCGCGCGAATTAAAGAACAGCTGAGCCTGCTCTAGCGGCATGATGATCAGAGAGTCGTCGAGCGGGTTTGCGTTTCCTGAGAAGACTTCAAACACACCTGCAATGTTGTACACTTTGCGCCGCGGAATGACGCCGCCCATAGTCGCAGCGCCTTCGGGAGCGATCAGAGTGAGTGAATCACCGGCCGTCACATATAGAGACCGGGCCAAGCGTTCTGAAATGATGATGTCATCACCGCCAAAACGCCCGTCACCAAAGGTCTCCATGCTTCCGCGGTAAAGATCACCTTGAAGAAATTCAAACGCATCAGTGTCGCTTGGACTGATCCCCCGCACATATGCCCCACGCGCGACAGCATCCGAAGATGCAAGAACGGCCCCTTCAACAATCGGTACAGCGCTGCGCACATCATCTCTCGCTTCAAGCTGGATGATCAAATCGTCGATGTCAGTTGCGAGGTTTTGTCCGGAATAAACGCGAATGTGCCCGGAGTTACCAAGAACACGGTCAATTAGCTCTGCACGAAACCCGTTCATGATCGACATGACGATGATCAGCGCTGCGACTGCGAGCGCAATACCGACCAGAGACAGAATGGACACAATCGCAACACCGCCGTGTTCACGGCGCGCGCGGATATATCTGAACGCGAGCGACCGTTCGTAATATCCGAACGGTCTGTCTTTGAGTGCTTCGGGAGCTACCGAGCTCACGCTAACGCTTTCAGTTTATTGATGGCAGCTTCGAGTGACATTTCTTCGGCTTCCCCCGTAGCGCGCGTCTTCAACTCAACTACGCCTTTTTCCAGTCCCTTCGGACCGATGACTAAGACGTATGGAATACCAATCAGTTCCATTGAAGAGAGCTTTACACCAGGACTGGCATCTCGATCGTCATACAACGGATCGAAACCAGCTTTCTGAAGCTGTGCATATGCGTCAGAACCAGCTGCCTGAATTTCTTCAGACTTGGCTTTCACGGTTACGATACCGACGTCGAAAGGCGCTACAGACTTCGGCCAGATTATGCCTTTTTCGTCGTGAGACGCTTCGATAATGCCGCCAACCAGACGCGATACACCAACACCGTAAGAGCCCATTTGAACCGGAACGCTCTTACCTTCCGCGTTCATGATCTCCGCTTTCATCGGCGAAGAGTATTTGTCGCCGAAGAAGAAGATATGACCGACTTCGATACCGCGAGCGGATACGCGCCGGTCCTCTGGAACAGCTTCGAACTCGGACACATCATGCATCTCGTCGGTTGCAGCGTAATACTGGGTACGTTTGTCGATTTCAGTTGTGAGGTCACCGTCAAAATCGAAATCAATACCCGGCGCAGGGACATCAAGAAGCGCCTTATCAAGGAACACTTCGCTTTCGCCGGTTTCCGCGAGAATGATAAATTCGTGGCTTAGATCACCGCCGATAGGGCCGGTATCCGCCTTCATAGGCACAGCCGTCAGGCCGAGCCGGTCGAACGTATTCAGATATGCGCAAAACATCTTCTGATAAGACCGGCGGGCCGCGTCCGCATCAATGTCGAAGGAGTAAGCGTCCTTCATCAGAAACTCACGGCCACGCATAACGCCGAAGCGAGGGCGGATCTCGTCACGGAACTTCCACTGGATGTGATACAGGTTCAGGGGCAGCTGTTTATAGCTACGCACATACGACCTGAAAATATCCGTAATCATTTCCTCATTAGTCGGACCAAAGAGCATTTCACGATCATGGCGATCGGTTATGCGCAGCATCTCCTTACCGTAATCGTCATAGCGACCACTTTCCTGCCAGAGCTCGGCTTGCTGGATCGTCGGCATCAGCATTTCAACAGCGCCAGCGCGGTCCATTTCTTCGCGCACGATCGTCTCGATCTTACGGAGCACCTTCAGGCCAAGAGGCAGCCAGCTGTAAATGCCCGCGCCGTTCTGACGGATCATACCCGCCCGAAGCATGTATTGGTGCGACAGGATGGTCGCCTCGGCTGGAGTTTCCTTGAGAACAGGCAGGAAATAGTTAGAAAGCTTCATGATGCCATTCGCTGTAAAAGAATATCTTGCTGATCTAGCGCTCGTCTCAGTGGCGCGCAATCAGCTTCTACCAGATACGATCCGGTTCAGGGAGAATTCCGCTGATCGCGATAATAAAGCCGATCAGCGTTACCACGGCGGCACCGATAGTCGCCCATATGGCTTTCTTCCAAAGATTCGCGGCCTGAGGCGCGCCGGGCTCTGTTCCGTCGTCCGGCACATAGTCTTCATGCTGGCCGCGCACGCCAATTGGCAGGACCGCCAGAAAGACCATCCACCATGAAATCAGAAAGACGACGGAGGCAGAAAAAATACCCATTAGTTTTTCGGCGTTTCCATCAGCTCGATCAGCACGCCGTTCGAGTTTTTCGGATGAACAAAGATGATCGGCGTTCCGTGCGCACCAATGCGCGGCTCGTTGAGAACCGTCGCGCCTTTTGCTTCCATCTCACGCTTGGCTTCATGAATGTCTTCAACTTCGAAACACACATGATGCTGACCACCCTTCGGATTCTTCTTAAGGAAGTTCAGGATCGGGGAATCCTCACCCAGCGGCTCAATCAGTTCGATCTGGCTGTTTGGGAGATTTACAAAGCAAAAGCGCACACCTTGCGAAGGCATTTCGCCTGGCTCGGTAATGTCTGTTACGCCATACAGTTCACGATAGGTTTGAGCCGCTTCCTCAATGGAAGGAACCGCAACGCCTACATGGTTGAGTGGACCGATCATGTTTCCCCGCTTTCAGTCTGTTGATTATTCCCGCAGGATCGAAACATCGATCAGCGGACGTTTTCCGAGCTCACGCTCGCCTACCTTGCGCAGCGCGCGGATAAGTGAACGCTCGACCGTTTCATCGTCAAGCCTCGCCTTGCGCTTGAGACCATCTATCGCATTTTCAGCAGCCTCATCGAACGCATCAATCGTTTCGTCGAGCGTTCGGCCATCTGGCTCTGAATAGCCCCGCACAAACACTTCTGGACCATCGATGATTTCCGCGTTGTCATCAAAACAGATGGCAACGGTAACATGGCCTGCGAATGAAAGCCGGCGTCGCTCTTGGATACCCTGAGCATTTTCTGGGATCAGACGATTGCCGTCTAGGAGCAGACGACCAGTCGGCACCTCATCAACGATCTTTGCGCGCCCTGGTGCGAGTCGAATGACGTCACCATTCTTCGGCGTAACCGCCTCAGACACCTGTAGAGACTTCGCGTAATTGGCATGTTCGAGGATGTGACGACGCTCGCCGTGGACAGGCACGGAGATGCGAGGACGGACCCATGAATACATCCGGCGCAATTCGTCACGGCACGGGTGCCCTGAAACGTGAATGTGCCGCATACGGTCTGTAATGAGCTTCACGCCCTTTTCCGCAAGTGCGTTCTGCAGGTCAAAGATCCCGCGCTCATTACCCGGAATGACACGGGACGAGAAGATTACCGTATCGCCCTTATTCAGAGTGACATGGGGATGGTTGCCTTGCGCGATTCGGGAAAGCGCAGCGCGAGGCTCACCTTGAGATCCAGTGCAGAGGTAAAGAATGGCTTCAGGCGGCAGATAGCCAGCTTCTTTCTCATCAACGAACTCGGCACAATCTGCCAGCATACCAACCGCTTTCGCGGCTGCCGTAATGCGATGCATAGATCTGCCGACGAGGCAGACATGGCGTCCATTCGCTTCGGCAGCGCGAACAATACTCTCAACCCGCGCAACGTTGGATGCAAATGCCGTAACGGCCACCCTGCCCGTCTGTTCTCCAATCAGGTCGACCAGTTCATCGCGGCAACTGCCTTCTGATCCAGCTTCACCTTCCTCGAACACATTGGTCGAGTCACAAACCATGGCGAGAACGCCGTCATCGCCCATTTTCTCAAGGACAGTCGAATCAAACGGTGCCCCAATTTGCGGATCTGGGTCGATCTTCCAATCACCCGTATGAAGAATAGTGCCCGCGGGCGTTTTGATCGCGAGACCGTTCGGTTCTGGAATTGAGTGCGTTAGCGTGACGTACTCCACCTCAAACGGACCGGCTTTCACCTTGCCGCCGAGCGGAACAACGTTGAGCTTTGCTTTGTCGATTACGCCTGCATCATTGAGCTTGTGTCGGATCAGTTCCGCCGTAAACGGCGTCGCGTACATCGGCTTCTGGAAGCGGCGCCAGAGATGCCCGACCGCACCAATATGATCCTCATGCGCGTGCGTAAGGAAAATCGCTTCAATATTATCGCGCTGCTCTTCAATGAAGCCTGGGTCCGGAATAATGACATCAACACCGGGCGTTCTGAGGTCACCAAAGGACACACCCATATCAACAATAATCCAGCGCCGGTCATGCATCGGACCATAAGCGTAGGCGTTGAGGTTCATTCCAATTTCGTTGCAACCGCCAAGCGGCAGGAACAAGAGTTCTGCTTTTTCTGTCATATGTTCTATTTTTTATTCCGGCGGTAAATCTCAAGTAGGCCACGGATTGTGACATCAGGATCGTAGATATCGATCTCTTCGCTCTCACCTTCAAATAGTGATGCAACACCGCCTGTTCCAATCACCGTCATCGGTTCTGTGTACTCTGCCTTAATCCTACGGATAAGACCATCAATCAGATCAAGATAGCCGAGGAAGATACCAGACTGCATTGCAGATACAGTGTCTTGTCCGATCACCTGGGGTGGTCTTTGAATTGCGATACGTGGCAGACTGGCAGCCGCGTCATGAAGTGCACGCATGGAAAGGTTTATGCCGGGAGAAATGATACCTCCTTCAAAACCACCATCAGCGCCGACAATGTCAAACGTCGTCGCCGTACCGCTATCCACTACGATCAGAGCACCTTCATGTTGCGCATGTGCGCCAACGGCGTTCACCAGACGGTCGGCCCCCACTTGCTCTGGTCTGGAGATCCGGATTGGTACGCCTAGCTCAACCGAAGATTCGCCAATAAACATTGGTTCGATATCCAGGTAGCGGCGCGCCAGATTACGAAAATTGAAGCGAGCTTGCGGAACTACCGACGAAATAATGCAGGCATCTAAATCGCCAAAAGGAATACCATCCATCCGGCAGAGTTGCGTCAGCCATACCGCATAGTCGTCAGCTGTCTTTGTGCTATCAGTTGCGCTACGCCACTGTGCAACCCACGACTCGCCGTCATGGAGCCCGAAAACTGTGTTCGTGTTGCCGACATCGATCGCCAGAAGCATGGCTCAGCGTTCCTTCACAAGCTCAACATCACCGGCCGTGATCGTGACGACCTCACCGGTTGAGGTGTTCAGACACATATGACCGTGCTCGTCCAGCCCGTGAAACTCACCTTCAATGGTTTGATCGCCGAGTTTTGAGCGACAAATTGCACCAATCTGGTCTGTCGCCTTCATCCAGTCGTCAATTACCGAAGACATGCCGAACTGGGAAAACTGCGTAAGGCGTTTGCGTAAACATCCATCAAGCACCACAAGAGCAGTTTCAGGAGGTACAGCAAGATCAGGTAAAACCTCTGTCAGACTTACGGTCGCATAGTCAGGAATATCCGGCGCAAAGGCGAGGTTTATCCCGATACCTATAGACAGCCAGAATTGTTTAGTCTGTGACGATCGTCCGCTTTCGAGCAGTATTCCACTGAGCTTCGCACCGTCGATGCGCACGTCATTGGGCCATTTAAGTCCCGGAATGAGCCGTCCCTGACTGAGCTCGATGACCATATCCCTGACGGCCAGCCCAATGCTCAGTGAAACGCCAGCGACTGCTGGAGAGAAGCCGTCAATCGGGATAAGAGCAGTCGTGTAAAGATTTCCGGTTTCGGATATCCACTTGCGCCCAAGGCGCCCGCGCCCAGCCGTTTGCGCTTTTGCCGCGAACCAGACAGGTTCCTGAACGCCGTCGACAGCACGTCGCCCGGCAAGAGCAGATGTGCTGTCGATTTCACCGTACCATTCAACTGGCCAGGCATTTGCCAGAGCGTTCAGCTGAAACACTGGCGCTTAACCGAGCGAGAAGCTGCCACCGGCAAGTGACATCATCCAACCGATAACTACGGTGAAAACCGGGAAAGCAAGGATAGTGGCTGCACTGACCGTGATGCCGACAGTGCCGGACATGTTTTCAAACGGTGCAAGCTTGTCGCCGCCCCACATGATCATGATGATGCGGAGATAGTAGCCGAGCGAAACGACTGACGCGATCACGCCGATAATCACGATTGGCCATAGACCCGCTTCAACACCAGCCTGGAACACAACCAGCTTACCGAAGAAGCCGCCCAGTGGAGGAATACCAGCCACAGAGAACACAAGAGCTGTCATACAGACTGCGAGCCAAGGCATTGTGGAAGAAAGGCCTGAAAGCTCGGAGATGTCTTCGACCATGCCACCACGACGGCGCATCGACAGAAGCACACCAAAGATGCCCAACTGCGACAGCGCATAAATCACCATATAGACGAGCAGAGCTGGTCCGCCGATTTCTTCACCTGCGGCGAGCGCAATAAGCGCATAGCCCATATTGCCGATGGAAGAGTAAGCAAACAGGCGTTTCAGATTTGTCTGGCGCAGCGCACCAAAAGCACCGATCAGCATGGATGCACCAGCGATAATCAGGATGACATCCTGCCACTGGTCAATTGCGTTTCCGAAGGCCTCGAACAGGATGGTCGCAAAGACAACCATAGACGCAAGCTTTGGCGCTGACGCGAAGAAAGCGACAACCGGTGTCGGCGCACCTTCATATACATCCGGCGTCCAGACGTGCAGTGGCGCCGCAGATACTTTGAACGCAAGACCCGTAATCAACAGTACGAGCCCGAACACGAGACCAATACCGAACTCTGCTTGCGCGATAGCGTCATAGTTGGTCGAACCGGAGAAACCGTACACAAGCGAAGCGCCATAGAGGATCAGACCGGATGCGAGCGCACCAAGTACAAAATACTTCAGACCCGCTTCAGAAGACCGCTGGCTGTCCCGGTTGAACGCTGCAAGCACATAAGATGATAGGCTGAGCGTCTCAATGCCGAGATAAAGCGTCATCAGATCGTTTGCAGAGAGCGTGATGCCCATACCGAGCGACGCGAAGATCACCAGAAGCGCGTACTCATAACGGATAAGGCGCTCTTTCACGAGATACGGTTCCGCGATCAGAAGAGCCACACCCGCGCAGAAGTAACAAACCGCTTTAGCCAGGTTCGTGAAACGGTCTGTTTCCCAAAGACCGTTGAATGCAACGCCGCCTTCAATATTGAAGAGCGAGAGTGCACTAGCGCCAAGAAGGATCAGCGCGCCGGCCTTGATAGAAACCGTTGCAAAACGTTCGCGAAGAACCGCGCCAAGAACAACCGCGACCAGACCCGCAAATGCGAGGTAGAGCTCGGGCGTAGCTGCTGCGAAGATTTCGTCCCAGTTCATGGTCTGTTATCCAATCAATCCAGATACGGCAGCCATGATAGGCGCCACGCTGAGTTCAGTGATGTCAAAAATAATCGCAGGGAATACACCGAGTACGATCGTAGCGATGATGAGCGGTGCGAACACAATTGCTTCTGTGCGGTTGATGTCCTTGATGCCTTCGAGCTTCTCGTTCGTCATCACGCCGAACACCGTCTGACGATACAGCGTGAGCATATAAACGGCAGAGAAGATCACACCGAGCGCAGCACCTGTGGCGGCCCATGTGGAAGCCTGAAAGCTACCAGCCATCGTAAGGATTTCACCGACAAAACCACTTGTGCCTGGCAGGCCTACATTCGCCATCGTAAAGAGCATGAAGATCGCTGCGTAGACCGGCATCTTGGTGACGAGGCCACCATAAAATTTGATCTCACGCGTGTGCATGCGGTCATAAATGACACCGACGATCAGGAACAGCGCGCCTGAAATCACGCCATGCGAAATCATTTGGAAGATAGCGCCCTGAATACCGATTTCAGTGAACGAGAAAATACCCAGCGTCACAAAGCCCATGTGAGCGACAGACGAATAAGCAATCAACTTCTTCATATCCGTCTGACGGAACGCGACCAGCGACGCATAGACGATCGCGATAACGCTCATCGCAAACACCATAGGCTGGAAATAGACGCTGGCTTCAGGGAACATAGGCAATGAGAAGCGCAGGAAGCCGTAGCCGCCCATCTTCAGCAGAACACCCGCCAGAATAACAGAACCCGCGGTCGGCGCTTGCACGTGCGCGTCCGGAAGCCAGGTATGCACAGGCCACATTGGAAGTTTAACAGCAAACGACGCAAAGAATGCGAGCCACAGAAGATGTTGGACCCCAAACTTTCCGTCTTCGACAGAAAAGATCTGCGGAATAACTGTCTGCAATTCGACGATATCTGACGTGCCCGCTTGCAGGTACATAGCGATAACCGCGAGCAGCATGAAGAGAGAGCCGAGCAGCGTGTAGAGAAAGAACTTGAAAGATGCGTAGACACGCTCTGCGCCGCCCCAAATGCCAATGATAATGAACATCGGGATCAGGCCAGCCTCGAAGAAGACGTAGAACAACATCAGATCGAGCGAACAGAACACACCAAGCATCAGCGTTTCAAGGAACAGGAACGCAGCGACGTACTCGGTCACGCGGTGCTTTACACTACCCCAGCTAGCCAGGAAGCACAGCGGCGTCAGGAAGGTCGTCAAAAGCACCAGCAGAATGGACATGCCGTCGACGCCCATCTTGTAGCGAATACCGCCGACAACTTCACCCGCCTCATTCAGCGTGCCGCCGAACCAGGAATGATCTTCAACAAGCTGGAAGCCCTCAACGCCCGGCTGGAAGTAAGCCAGTGCAATAATCGAAAGAACAAACGTCGCAGAGCTGACAAACAGACCGACGAGGAAAGCTACACGAGACTCTTCTTCAACTGACGTCGCATTAGACGCCGTGACTTTCCGAACCCACAGGAGCAGAAGCGCCCCGAGAGCCGGTGCAAAAATCATGAAGGAAAGGAGCGCAAAGTCGCCCATCAATTCGCTCCTGCTACGTTAATTAGAATGACTGCACCGAAGACCGCAGCGGCACCAAGAATGACGAAGGCATAGTGATACAGATAGCCTGTATGCATCGCCGACAGACGGCTTGCGCCCCACTTTGCCAGACCACTCAGACCGTCCGGACCAAAGCCGTCGATAATTTTGCGGTCACCGACCTTCCAGAAGAAGTCGCCCAGCACTTTCGTACCGCGCACGAATGTCGCCTGATAGATCTCGTCGAAATACCACTTGTTCGCGAACAGAGCGTGGAGAGGACCGCCAGTGTCTGCAATACGCTTACCGAGGCCACGGTTAAACAGATAAGTGAAGGTCGCGATCAGGAAGCCGAGGATCGTAACGACCAGAGGCGCCCAGAAGACCCAGCCCGGGTTAATGCCGCCATGAGCAACATCATACTTGTCATGCAGGACATGGTTTTCAGGGGCCGCATAGATCGCACCGCTCCAGAACTCTTCGTAGTGGTGCCCCACGAACGCGTCATAGAAGAAGTAACCCGCAAACACGGCGCCGACACTCAGAAGAATTAGCGGAACCAACATGACCAGCGGAGACTCATGAGGCTTACCGCCATGAGCGTGGTGGTCGTCTTCATGGCCATCATCAGCATGTGCATGCGCATCATCATGGTGATCTGATTCAGCCATCGGTCCGTGGAACGTCATGTAAATGAGGCGCCATGAGTAGAAGCTCGTGAGCAGTGCCGCAATGATACCGAACCAGAACGCGAGCTGCGCGAATGACACACCGGAGATACCCGCCGCAAACGCCGTTTCAATGATGGCGTCTTTAGAGAAGAAACCTGCGAAACCGAATTTCGTGTGCGGAATGCCAAGACCGATAATCGCAATCGTACCGATCATCATCGCAGCGTACGTGACCTTCATATACTTGGCGACGCCACCCATACGGCGCATGTCCTGCTCGTGGTGCATACCGTGAATAACCGAACCGGCACCAAGGAAAAGCAGCGCTTTGAAGAAGGCGTGTGTGAAGAGGTGGAACATAGCCGCCTGGTATGCGCCGACACCTGCCGCAAAGAACATGTAGCCGAGCTGAGAACAGGTCGAAAATGCAATCACGCGCTTAATGTCGTTCTGCGCCATGCCGACCGTCGCAGCGTAAAGAGCTGTCACGGCACCAATCAGCGCGATGAAACCGGAGGCATATGGTGCGTACTCATAGATCGGCGAGAGCAGACACACGAGGTACACACCCGCCGTCACCATGGTCGCAGCGTGAATGAGCGCTGATACTGGTGTCGGGCCTTCCATCGCGTCTGGCAGCCAGACATGAAGGAAGAACTGAGCTGACTTACCCATCGCACCAATGAAGAGCAGCACACCGATAAGCTCCAGAACCGGAACACCATACCCAAGGAAGTCGATAGACGCGTCGCGTGGCGTGGCCGCTTCAGCGAAGCTCACAATAGGCGCAACGTGCTCGAAAGTGTTCTCTTTGATCGCTTCAAGCATCGGGTTGAGTTCAACGGTACCGAACACGAAGAACGCCGCCATGATGCCGAGCGCCAGACCGAAGTCACCAACACGGTTTGTAACGAACGCTTTGATAGACGCACTGTTCGCGCTGTCCTTGTGGAACCAGAAACCGATAAGCAGGTAAGACGCGAGGCCAACACCTTCCCAACCGAAGAATATCTGAATCAGGTTGTCGCCAGTCACAAGCATGAGCATCATGAACGTAAAGAGCGACAGATATGAGAAGAAACGCGCTTTATGCGGATCCTCAGACATATAACCCCAGGAATAAAGGTGCACGAGACCGGAAACGCTCGTGATGACGGCCATCATAACGATGGACATAGCGTCGACACGGATTGCCCAATCGGCATGGAACTGACCAACGTCAATCCAGCGTGCAAGATGGATTATATGCTGGAAATGATGATGCGCGTCATGGTGCCCGCCAAAAGCGTAGGCAAAGAGCTGATACAGCGACAGAATGCCGGCAGAGCCGACAGTAATCGTCGTTACGAGCATCGCAACACGGTCACCGATAAAGCGCTGGAACAGACCTGCTATGGCTGCCGCAATGCCCGGTGCGAGCACGATGAATAAAATTAGGGGGTCAGGCAATGTCATCTGTTTATCAGCCCCGCATGAGATTGACATCTTCCACAGCGATATCGCCGCGGTTTCTGAAATAAGTGACCAGTATCGCAAGGCCGACCGCGGCTTCAGCAGCCGCTACGGTCAGAACCAGCATTGCGAAAATCTGGCCTTTGATGTCGCCATTGAACGCGCCGAAAGCGACGAGATTGATGTTCACCGACAGAAGCATAAGCTCCAGCGACATCAGAATGACGATGATGTTCTTCCGGTTTACGAAGATGCCAAAGACACCGATCGTAAACAGCGCTGCAGACAGCGACAGATAATGGGCGAGTGTCAGTTCCATATCAGATCCCCTGTCCCGGACGGACGTCCTTGAGTTCAACTGCATCCGCGCGCTTACGTCCCGTCTGGTCTTCGACAGACTGACGGCGCACGCCCGGACGGTGACGCAGTGTGAGTACGATCGCACCAATCATAGCGATAAGCAGGACGATGCCAGAGATCTGGAAGAGAAGCAGATAGTCTGTGTACATGACCTGACCGATCGCTTCGACGTTCGTTTCTGCGTTCGGGCTTGCATCAAATGCTTCCGGACGGCTCGCGCCCATCGCGCTGGCGACGAGAGCGATCTCCGCAAAGAAGACTAAAGCAACCACGCCGCCAAACGGCGCGTAATTGAGGAAGCCCTGTTTCAATTCCACGAAATCGACATCGAGCATCATCACGACAAACAGGAACAGAACCGCGACGGCGCCTACGTAAACAACGATGAGCAGCATAGCGAGGAATTCTGCACCGATCAGAACAAGAAGGCCCGACGATGTGAAGAAGGCCAGGATAAGGAAGAGTACAGAGTGTACCGGATTACGTGCCGCAATCACACAGAAAGCGGCAATCAGTACAATCGCTGAAAGAATGCTGAATGCGATGACTTCCATATCAGCCCCCTAAGCCGATGGCGTTTCCGCCGTTAAACGCGTTACCCACAACAGGTCCTATCTTTTTGCCGTTATCGATACGGCGCATCGAGTTCGAGATTACGTGCAATCTCACGCTCCCAACGATCACCATTGGCGAGCAATTTATCTTTGTCGTAGAAGAGCTCTTCACGAGTTTCAGTCGCAAACTCGAAGTTCGGGCCTTCAACGATAGCATCTACCGGGCAAGCTTCCTGACAGAAGCCACAGTAGATGCATTTAGTCATATCAATGTCGTAGCGTGTCGTTCGACGTGAGCCGTCATCACGAGGCTCCGCCTCAATCGTAATTGCCTGCGCCGGACAAATCGCTTCACAAAGCTTACATGCGATGCAGCGTTCCTCGCCATTTGCGTAGCGACGCAGTGCGTGCTCGCCACGAAAGCGCGGAGACAGCGGGTTCTTCTCAAACGGGTAGTTGATTGTCGCTTTACGACGGAACAGGTACCGGAAACCAAGCCCCATCGCACCGATGAAGTCGAGAAGAAGGGCTCCCTTGAGGGCTTGTGCAATTCTCATCAGATCATCCCTTCCTAAGCAGCCGCTGCGTTTGTGTAGACGACAAAGCCACTGATTAGCAGCACTGCCACGAGAGACGTCGGCAGGAAGATCTTCCAGCCAAGACGCATGAGTTGGTCGTAACGGTAGCGCGGCACGAGCGCACGAACGAACGCAAACATGAAGAACACGAAAGTCACTTTCAGAGCGAACCAGAATGCCCCGATCAGGCTTTCAAACGTGCCTGTACCCAGGAGGCCCGCCAGCGTGTTCTCATTGAATAGGCCGAGATCGCCCACCGGAGAATGCCAACCGCCGAGGAACAGAACGCTCGTCATCGCGCACATCAGCGTGATTGCAATCTGCTCACCCAGATAAATAAGAAGGAATGGCGTGCCGGAATACTCAACCTGATACCCTGCGACGAGCTCTGACTCAGCTTCCGGAAGGTCAAACGGTGGACGGTTCGTCTCAGCCAGCGCCGAGATGAAGAAAATCACCATCATCGGGAACATCACGATAATCGTCGGCAGCTTGAAAGCGTACCAATTCCAGAAACCGCCCGTCTGGGATTCAACGATGGTTGTGAGGTTCATCGAACCAGACAGCAGAATGACCGTAACGAGAACAAAGCCAATGGAAACCTCATAAGAGACCATCTGTGCTGCCGACCGCAGGCCACCGAGGAACGGATATTTCGAGTTCGACGCCCAACCGGCCATGATCACGCCGTAGACACCGAGTGACGACATTGCGAGCAGGTAGAGAACACCAACGTTCAGATCAGAAACGACCCAGCCTGGCGCAATCGGAACAACTGCCCAACAGATCAGGGACAGCGTCGTCGCTAGGATCGGTGCGATCATGAAGACCGTTTTGTTCGCACCGGCCGGAATGATCATTTCCTTCAGAACAAACTTACCGAAGTCGGCAAACGACTGAAACAGACCAAAGGGGCCAACAACGTTCGGTCCCTTACGGAGCATGGTGCCCGCGAGAACCTTACGGTCAAAATAGAGAAGGAAGGCAATCGCCAGAAGAAGAACGACAGTTACCAGCAGGATTTGCCCGAGCGAAAGCAGCACGAGCAAAATCGGGTTTTCTGTCCATCCGAGAAACTGTTCCATGACGAGCCCCTACTCCGCTGCTGCGGAGACCTCCAGAGTTTGCTTCTGCAGTGAACACTCAGCCATAGTAGCTGACGCACGTGCGATCGGATTTGTGAGATAGAAGTCGCCGATCGGACAGAAGACCGGATCGTCCGACAGCGATTCTGTAGCCGCAGGCAATGGCGCGGACAGAGCTTCGGCACCGGCATTACCAGGAGCGAAATTCATGCCCGCGAAGCTTGGCACATCTTCACGTAGCGCATCACGAATCTGGTCAGCGCTGTTGTAAGGAAGCGTTTTACCGACGAGATCAGAAAGCGCGCGGAAAATCGCCCATTCTTCTTTCGCAGCACCTTTAGGCTGAACGGCAGCCGTCGTCATCTGAACGCGGCCTTCTGTGTTCACGTAAGTCGCGGTTTTTTCAGTGTAAGCGGCTGTCGGCAGAATAACGTCTGCGCGGCTTGCGCCTGCGTCACCATGGCTTCCGAGATAGACGACGAAGCTGTCACCGAATTGCGACATCGGAACTTCATCCACCCCTAGAAGAATGACCGTATCGAGGTCTGCGCAATTCGAAGCTAGATACTCCGAAGCGGACTTAGCGCCCTCACCCGGCAGGAATCCGACATCCAGAGCGCCAACACGAGACGCAGCGTTGTGAAGTACACCGAAGCCAGCCCAGGCATCGTCACCTGAAACGATCGCGCCACATTCAAGCGCAAGATCATGAGCTGCTTTCAGCGTAGCGTAACCGCCATCACCAACAAGCGCCTTCTCACCAACAACGATCATTGGCTTGTTCGCAGTCTTCAGAACGTCGCCGAATGCACCAAGGTCCTTCAGTCCTGAAGTGGATGACGCAACATGCGTGTAATCATAGGTCAGATCATGCGGTTCGCCGATAAGGCCAACTTGCAGATCATTCCAGAGCCATGCCTTACGAATGCGTGCGTTCCAGACTGCTGCTTCAACGCGTGGATTGGCGCCAATAATGAGAAGCGCATCTGCTTCCTCTACGCCCATAAGCGTCGGGTTCAGAATGTAGCTTTCACGCGGCAGTGTTTCACCAGACGGTGTGACACCCAATTGCTGACCTGACAGCCGACAGTCGAGCGCTTTTGCGCCAACTGCTGTCATCAGGTCTTTCGCTGCTTTCATACCTTCTACGCAAGCAAGGTCACCTGCAAACGCTGCAATACGGGATGCGTCACCTTTGAGCTTCTCTGCGACGACCGAAAGCGCTTCGGACCAGTCAGCCGGGCGCAGTTTACCGTTTTCACGAACATAAGGCGTATCAAGACGCTGGCGACCGAGACCGTCCCAAACAAAACGGGACTTATCTGACAGCCACTCTTCGTTCACTTCCTCATTCACGCGCGGCATGATGCGCATAACTGCAGCACCTTTAGCGTCGACGCGAATTGAGGAGCCGATAGCGTCCATCACATCGATAGACTCGGTTTTGCGAAGTTCCCAAGGGCGCGCATTAAACGCGTACGGCTTGGAGGTCAGCGCGCCAACCGGACACAAATCAATCACGTTGCCGGAAAGTTCGGATGTGAGAGACTGCTCGAGATATGTCGTGATCTCTGCGTCTTCACCACGGCTAATCATGCCGATCTCTTCAACGCCAGCTACTTCCGCAACAAAGCGCACGCAACGCGTACACTGGATGCAGCGCGTCATGATTGTTTTGACGAGCGGCCCCATATTTTTGTCTTCGACCGCGCGCTTGTTCATTTCATAGCGCGAGTCAGAGCGACCATAAGCGACGGCCTGATCCTGCAGGTCACACTCGCCGCCCTGGTCACAAATCGGACAATCAAGCGGGTGGTTGATGAGCAGGAATTCCATCACACCGTTGCGAGCGTTCTCGACGTATTCCCCTTTGGTATTGATGTTCGGAGGTGACCCATCAGGGTTCATCCGCATATCACCAACTGTCTGCGCACATGAGGCAATCGGCTTCGGTGCGCCCTCCCACTGAACGAGACACATGCGGCAGTTACCTGCCACAGAGAGACGTTCGTGGAAGCAGAAACGTGGAATCTCAGCACCCGCTTCTTCACAGGCCTGAAGGAGCGTGTATTCGCGAGGAACTTCGACTTCTTTGCCGTCAACGACGAGTTTAAAGGTATCTGACATATGCCTTACTCCGCCGCTACGCTGGCGCCCTGAACGAGGGGCTTGCCAATTCGATAATTAGAAATGCGCTCTTCAATCTCGTGACGGAAGTGACGAATAAGGCCCTGAACAGGCCATGCCGCAGCATCACCGAGTGCGCAGATCGTGTGGCCTTCAACCTGACCAGCTACGTCGAGCAGCATGTCAATTTCTGAATGCTCAGCTTCGCCGCGCGCCATACGTTCAAGAACGCGCCACATCCAGCCAGTACCTTCACGGCAAGGCGTGCACTGGCCACAGCTCTCATGCTTGTAGAAATAGCTGATACGCGCGATGGCTTTCACGATGTCCGTGGAATTATCCATGACGATCATTCCGGCCGTACCGAGGCCAGAACGCACTTCACGGAGCGCGTCAAAGTCCATCAGAACCGTGTCACAAATCTCACGCGGCAGAAGAGGAACGGAAGAACCGCCCGGAATAACTGCTTTCAGATTTTCCCAGCCGCCGCGAACGCCGCCGCAATGCTCTTCGATGAGTTGTTTCATCGGAATAGACATCGCTTCTTCTACGTTGCACGGCTTGTTCACGTGACCGGAAATACAGAAAACCTTCGTGCCCTTGTTGTTGTCACGACCGAAACTGGAGAACCATTCCGCGCCGCGGCGCAGAATAGTCGGCGCAACAGCAATAGACTCAACGTTGTTCACCGTTGTCGGGCAACCATACAGGCCAGCATTTGCAGGGAATGGCGGCTTCAGACGCGGCTGGCCCTTCTTGCCTTCGAGGCTTTCCAGCAGCGCTGTTTCTTCACCGCAGATGTAAGCACCTGCACCGTGGTGAATATAAACATCGAAGTCCCAGCCATGGACGTTGTCCTTACCGATCAGCTTGGCTTCATAAGCCTCCTTGACGGCCGCTTCCATACGCTCGCGCTCATAGATGTACTCACCGCGAAGGTAGATGTAGCAAGCGTGAGCACGCATTGCGTAAGACGCAACAAGGCAGCCTTCGATCAGCAGATGCGGATCATGGCGCATGATGTCTCGGTCTTTACAAGTACCCGGCTCAGACTCGTCGGCGTTCACCACAAGATAGTGCGGGCGATCACCAACTTGCTTCGGCATGAAGGTCCATTTCAGACCTGTCGGGAAGCCAGCGCCGCCGCGACCGCGCAGACCGGATGCCTTGATCTGGTCACAGATCCAGTCACGGCCACACTGCAGCATATCGCGCGTCAGGTGCCATGCACCACGCTTTTTAGCGGCCTCCAGAGACCAGTCTTCCCGGCCGTAGAGGTTAGTGAAAATGCGATCCTTGTCCTCAAGCACAGCTGCGCTCCTTCAAGGTTACAAGCGGATTATGGGTCATAACGATCATGACTTTTTCTTCTCCGCCAGTTCCTGAGCCTGCGGGATCCAGCGCTCGCGCGCGACCCGGCCTTTGAAGCTCAGATACTCATCAATCCATGCCATTTCTGGCTCGCCCCAGGCAGCGATCTGTTCGAAATAGAACACACCAAGGGAGTTAAGCTTTTTGACCAGAACGGGTCCGATACCTTTGATCGTTTCAAGGTTGTCTGCCTCGCCCTTCGCAGGTGCTTCGACAACTTCCGGGCGCTTTTTGTCATCGGTCTCTTCTGGAAGCTCGGCAGTTGCTTCGACAGCTGCATCAGCAGCTTTCTTCTCAGCTTTCACTGTCTTAGCTTTTTTAACCTTAGCTGTCTTCGCGCCGAGTGGCTGAAGATCGGACTCTGGAAGTTCGGACGGCGCATTGGGCAATCCGCTGATACCAGCAGGAACGGAACCATCGTAAAGCGCGCTATCGATCAATGTTATGGCGTCACCCTCAGGCGCGGAGCGTTCGCGTGCAACGAAATTACCCGGCTCAACTGCAACGCCGTTCTCAAGTTTGTCGATAATCTCTGCAAACGTGTCCGACGTCAGGTCTTCATAGTAATAGTCATTGATCTGAACCATCGCGCCATTCACGCACGCGCCCAGACACTCGACTTCTTCCCATGACAGGCGGCCAGACTCGTTGACCTGAAAGGCTTTACCAATCTTGTTCTGGCAAATCTCTTTGAGATCATTCGCACCGCGCAGCATGCAAGGCGTCGTGCCGCAAAGCTGAACGTGGAACTTACCAACAGGCTGAAGACGGAACATCGTGTAGAAAGTCGCGACTTCGTACACGCGAATGTATGGCATTTCGAGACGCTCTGCGACTTCGCGCATTGCAGGCTCAGATAACCAGCCACCATTATCCTTCTGCGCAAGCCACAGAAGCGGGATTACCGCTGAACGCTTGCGGTCTTCAGGATACTTCGCGAGCCAGAATGAGATTTTGCCTTCTGTTTCAGACGCAAACTCAAACGTTTCACCGCCAGCTTCCAGATCAAAACGACGAACAGCCATTAGCGGTCAATCTCCCCGAATACGATGTCGAGAGACCCCAGAATGGCAGAAACGTCAGCCAGCTGGTGCCCTTTAGACAGGTAATCCATTGCGTGCAGGTGCGGGAAACCCGGAGCGCGGATTTTAAGACGATATGGACGGTTAGTGCCATCCGAAACGAGGTACACGCCGAACTCACCCTTCGGCGCTTCAACTGCGGTGTAAGTTTCACCAGCAGGAACTTTGAAGCCCTCTGTGTAGAGTTTGAAGTGGTGGATGAGAGCTTCCATTGAGCGCTTCATTTCACCACGGCGTGGAGGTGCGATCTTGGAGCTCTTTGCTAGCACAGGGCCCGGCTCCATCAGTTCGATACACTGACGTATGATTTTCACTGACTCACGCATCTCTTCCATACGGCAGACATAGCGGTCATAGCAGTCGCCGTGCTTACCGACAGGAATCTTGAAGTCGAGTTCGTTATAGCACTCATAAGGCTGCGCGCGACGCAGGTCCCAGGCCATGCCCGAACCACGAACCATGACACCTGAGAAACCCCAATCGAGCGCGTCCTGAACGGACACAACGCCGACGTCACAGTTACGCTGCTTGAAGATACGGTTATCCGTCAGAAGACCTTCCATATCGTCGCAAACCGGCAGGAACTCATCGCAGAACTTCAGGATATCATCGAGAAGCTCGGGCGGGAGATCTTGGTGAACACCGCCCGGGCGGAAATAAGCCGCGTGCATGCGTGAACCACATGCGCGCTCGTAGAATACGCAAAGCTTTTCGCGCTCCTCAAAGCCCCATGTGATTGGCGTCAGCGCGCCAACATCCATCGCCTGTGTGGTGATGTTCAGAATGTGGTTAGAGATACGGCCGATCTCGCTGTAGAGAACGCGGATCAGGCTTGCACGACGTGGCACTTCGAGACCAAGAAGTTTCTCGATCGCCAGGCAGTATGCGTGCTCCTGGTTCATCGGCGCCACATAGTCGAGACGATCAAAATACGGCAGAGCCTGAAGATAGGTCTTGTACTCGATCAGCTTCTCTGTACCGCGGTGCAGAAGACCGATGTGCGGATCAACGCGCTCAACGATCTCGCCATCCATTTCAACAACCATACGCAGAACGCCGTGCGCCGCAGGGTGCTGAGGACCGAAGTTGAACGTAAAGCTACGATCGTCAGGATTGTGGGCTTGTCCGTCAGCCATCACTCAGCTCCCTCGGTCGCTTTCTCATCGCCTGGAATGACTGCCTGAGCGCCTTCCCATGGTGAGAGGAAATCAAAGTTACGGTATTCCTGAACGAGCTTAACCGGCTCATACACGACACGCTTTTCGAGCTCGTCGTAACGAACTTCAACATAACCCGTTAGCGGGAAGTCTTTGCGCAGCGGGTGCCCCTCGAAACCATAGTCCGTGAGGAGACGGCGCATGTCTGTGTTGCCTGCGAACAGGACGCCATACATGTCAAGCGCCTCACGCTCGAACCACTCAGCGCACGGGAAGATTTCCACGATGCTTGGAACAGCTGTTTCTGCGTCGGTGCTGACTTTCACACGGATGCGCTGATTCATACGCATACTGAGCATGTGATACACAATCTCGAAGCGCTCACGGCGCTCCGGGAAATCCACGCCACATACGTCAATCAGAGTTTCAAAGCGGCACTGGCTGTCATCGCGCAAAAACTTGATCAGAGATCGGATCTGGTCGCGCACACAATGGATGGTGAGTTCGCCTTGCGTAATCTCCCAGCGCTGAACCGCATGCGGCTCGGCGTGAGCAATGTGATCAGCAAGATCGTTCAGAGTCTCGTCCACGTCGTTCACCTTATCGCTCGATCGTACCTTCGCGACGGATCTTCTTCTGAAGCTGAAGGAGACCGTACACGAGCGCCTCTGCCGTCGGAGGACAGCCAGGAATATAGATGTCTACAGGAACGATCCGGTCACATCCGCGGACGACCGAATAGCTGTAGTGATAATAGCCGCCGCCATTGGCACACGACCCCATAGAGATCACGTAGCGAGGCTCAGGCATCTGGTCGTAAACCTTGCGGAGCGCTGGAGCCATCTTGTTTGTCAGCGTACCGGCTACAATCATCACGTCAGACTGACGGGGCGACCCACGAGGCGCCATACCGAAACGTTCGAGGTCGTAGCGCGGGTTACCCGCATGCATCATCTCGACCGCGCAGCATGCGAGACCGAAAGTCATCCACATCAGCGAGCCTGTACGCGCCCAGGTGATCAGATCATCTGCAGCTGCGACGAAGAAACCTTTATCCGCGAGCTCATCGCTCAGCCCCGCGAAAAACGGGTCGTCACCACGAACTGGACCAGCGCCTTCGACGCCAGCCCGACCGCCTGATAATGCGGGGATGTGATAGTCTTTATCGGCCACTATTCCCACTCCAGTGCGCCAGAGCGCCACTCATAAATGAAACCGACGGTCAGAACGCCGAGGAAAACGACCATGGACCAAAAGCCGAAGACGCCAATCGTCCCGAGGCTAACTGCCCACGGGAAGAGGAAAGCGACCTCAAGGTCGAAAATAATGAAAAGGATGGCGACAAGATAGAAACGGACGTCGAACTTAAGACGCGCATCGTCAAATGCCTCAAAACCACATTCATACGCCGAGAGCTTCTCCGGGTCCGGCTTGGATGGCGCCAGAATGGTCGAGACGAGCAGGAAGGCGAAGCAAAGCCCTAATCCGATAACGAGGAAGATTATAACTGGCAGATAGTTCAGAAGAACAGGTTGCAGCTCGTTCATGTCGATTCAGCCCTTCAATGTTCCATGCTGGTTATTCAGGTTTTCGTCAGGTTTCAACCACGCAATTGTCTATCTTCGATAAAAGACCTTAAAAAAATTCCAGAAGTCCTGCTGGAAGGCAGGTTTCCGCAGGCGCACCACCACCCGGAAACGAAACTTACATCAAAATAGACTTTAAGCGTTGTCGCCTTAGCAACGGAGCTAGATCACTCTCACAGCAGTACAATGTTTAACCTGAAAATCAGGCAAGACAAAAGTCATACATTGAAGCAGCTCAGCCTACCCTGCACGCGATATGTCAGCCGCCACCATCATCTCAACAAGCGAATTGAACGGCGTCTGCGCTGACCAGCCGAGCTTTTGTTCAGCCCGTTGAGGATTACCGATCAAACCGTCAGGATCCTGCGCCCTATAGAATTCGGGCGCTACCGCTACGATGGTTCGACCCGTTTTTGTGTCGACCGCAATCTCATCGACACCGTCGCCCTGCCACCTAATGTCGAGCCCTAAATAAGCCGCAGCAATCTCAATCCAGTCCCGAACACAATGAAACTGCCCGCTCGACAGAATATATCTGCTGGGAGCTTTATTCTGTAGCGACAGCACAGCCGCTTTCATGAAATCATCCGCATACGACCAGTCTCGCCGCGAATTGAGGTTGCCAACACGCAACACAAACTCCGAATTCCGCGCAGCCTCAACCATTCCCATAGTGACTTTGCGGCTCAGAAAGCGCTCAGTTCGCAACGGTGATTCATGATTGTAGAGAACACCTGAAACCGCAAACACGCCTGCAGACCGCGCATCAGCAACAATGTCGTCAGCAACTACTTTCGCCTCGGCGTAAAAGTTTTCCGGATTTACCGGCGTTTCTTCCGTCTGCGGTCCTGTAGTTTCATTGCCAAAAACTTGTGCGCTAGAAGCCTGAAAAAATCGAACTGAGTCTTTGGCATCTGTAGCGGAATCCAGCATCACCCCGACAATTTCGCCATTTACAAAAAGCGTCTTATCGCGACTCACGTTTGCTTCTGCGAGCGAGGTATAGCCGGCGAGATTAAAAAACCAATCAGGCTCAGTCTCCCAGACGACCTGCTGGACCGCCTTGGCATTATCGAGGCCGCACGTGACCAACCTAACCTGTTCGCAGATACCAACGAACTGTAGTCGCCATTTGTCGCTCAGCTGCGCGTTTTGGCAGGTACCAGTTACTTCAAACCCAAGGTCGAGAAGTCTTCTTGCGAGATAAGCACCATCCTGACCGGTAATACCGAAGATGAGCGCTTTCTGCCTCGACATTATTGGCCGTCCGCTTTCAGGATTTCCGCGATAATTTCGCCTACTGCGCGCTCAGCGTTTCCACGCTCATAGGCTTCAGCCATAACCCGAATAAGCGGTTCTGTACCCGACTTACGCACAACAACGCGACCGGAATCACCCAAAGTCTCAGATACGCTCTCAATCCTGGCTTTCACACTTTCAGCGGAAAGTGGGTCGTCCGACTGATAGCGAACATTCTCCAGAAGCTGCGGCACAGGTTCAAACACCGACAGAACCTCTGATGCCTTTTTGTCTTCGCGAACCATGATGGACAGAACCGCGATTGCGGCAATGATGGCATCGCCGGTGGTCACATGGTTAGCGAGAACCACGTGTCCTGATTGCTCTCCACCTATTGAGAAACCGCCTTCCCGCAAACGTTCTACGACATACCGGTCGCCCACCTTGGTTCGCTCCAGCTTTATGCCTTCTCGCGAGAGTGCACCCTCCAAACCAAGATTCGACATTATCGTTGCAACAACCGTGTCGCCTGCAAGTCGCCCCTGCGCTTTGGCGTCAATCGCTATGGCCCCCATAATCTGGTCACCATCTGCAACTTCGCCGTTTTCGTCGACAACAATAATGCGATCCGCATCGCCATCAAAAGCGATTCCGACATCGGCAGAATGAGCACGAACCACCTCCGAAAGCCCCTCAGGGTGAAGAGCGCCGCATTTGGTGTTGATGTTTACACCGTCAGGTGTGTCGGCAAGCATTATTACTTCAGCACCCAACGATCGGAAAACGGGTTCCGCGGCGCTCACGCCTGCACCATTGGCAGCATCAATCACGACCTTCAAGCCACTGAGGCTCGCGTCCGGCCCGGCCGTCCGGACCGCAAAATCCGCATACGACGATACGTCGAATTCGGCATTAACGACACGACCGAAGCGTTCTGCAGGCACCGTACAATCAAATCTGGGATCTTGAATGATGGCTTCGATCTCGTCCTGCTGGGCACCTGAAAGCTTGTAGCCATCCGGCCCAAAAACTTTCACACCGTTGTCGTGAAAAGGATTGTGGGACGCGGTAATCATCAGACCCGCCGCCGCACCATTCTGAACCGTCAGCCAGCCTAGCGCTGGTGTTGGAAGCACATCTACCAAAGCGACATCTGCTCCTGCATTCAGGAGCCCGGACACGATCGCAGATTGGAGGATTAAACCTGATGCACGAGTATCTCGCCCAATAACGACGACGGGACGATGACCGGCGTTACGAAGCGTATATCCGAGCGCCTCTCCGAATCTCAAAAACATATCGGGGCGTATCGCGCCCATATTTACCGTTCCACGAATTCCGTCTGTGCCGAACAGCTTTTCCGCCATTTGATCCCCGCTGATACTTTTTACGACCAGAGATACTGACTCTCGGCGCTATTCAACAGTCACAGACTTGGCGAGGTTGCGCGGTTGATCGACATCTGTGCCCCGCATGACGGCGGTGTGATAAGCGATGAGCTGTAAAACAACCGAGTACACGAATGGTGCCACGATTGATTCGCACGCTGGAATCTCAAGGCTTGCAGTCGGCACATTACCAGCGAGTTCGACCCCCTTACGATCAGAGAGAAGCAATACCGGCCCTTTACGCGCAGCAACCTCCTGCAAGTTCGACAGTGACTTCTCGAACAGCTCGTCTGTAGGCGCAATAAACACAATCGGGGTTTTGTCGGTAATCAGAGCGATTGGACCGTGTTTAAGTTCGCCCGCACCAAAACCTTCTGCGTGAATATAAGAAATCTCTTTAAGCTTCAGAGCACCTTCCAGCGCGAGTGGGTAATGCACGCCACGCCCGAGGTAGAACACATCATCAGCTTCAGCGATAAGCTCGCAAACGGAATAGATCTGGCGATCCAGATCCAGCGTCTCGTCGACGAGATCAATGATAGAAAATACAGATTTATTATAACCTGCGAACTCTTCATCGGTGATCACGCCCCGTGAGTGCCCCGCATGGATCGCAGACGCTAGCAAAGAGAGAAGCTGCGCAGTGAAGGCCTTCGTACTTGCGACACCGATTTCAGGTCCTGCCAGCGTTGGCAGAACGACATCCGCCTCCCGCGCGATAGTCGATGTCGGCACGTTTACGATCGCAATGGTTTTGACGCCCTGCTCCTTGCAATAACGAAGTGCCGCCAGTGTATCGGCCGTCTCACCTGACTGCGAAACAAAGATCGCTGCGGAATTTGGCGCAAGTGCCGGTTGGCGATATCTGAATTCAGACGCGATATCCGTTTTGCACGGAATGCCAGCGAGCTGCTCGAACCAGTACTCCGCCACCCGCGTCGCATAATGGGCCGTACCGCAGGAAATCAGGTAGAGACTGGATACCGTTGAAAAATCGAGTTCTTCTTCACCAGATTTAGGGAGACTAACTGTTCCGCGCGCAGGATGCGTGTACGCCTTCAGGGTACGGGTCAGCGCTTTCGGTTGCTCGAAAATTTCTTTCAACATGAAGTGCGGATAATTGCCTTTGTCAGCAACACTGTCCTCAGTTTCGACAGTCTGGACGGGACGCTCGACCGGCTGATCGTTCATATCAAAGATTTCATATCCGGTGCGAGACAGAACGCACCAATCGCCCTCTTCGAGGTAAATCACCTGATCGGTAAAAGGAGCGATTGCGAGAGCATCCGATCCCAGAAACATTTCATCCTTACCGACACCAATCACGAGTGGGCTGCCCTGGCGGGCGCCGATCATCATGTCGATGTGTCCTTCGAAAATCATGCTCAGAGCATAAGCGCCAGTGAAACGCTTCAACGCTTTGGAAACCGCTGTTTTCGGGTCGTCGCCTTGTTTCAGAAATGTGCTGATGAGCACTGCAACGGTTTCACTGTCCGTTTCCGTGTGAAACTCATGGCCAGCGGCACGCAGCTCGGATTTCAGCTCTGAATAATTTTCAATGATACCGTTGTGAACAATGGCGACGCCTTCGGCTGTGTGAGGGTGCGCATTTCGCTCACTCGCTTCACCATGTGTCGCCCAACGCGTGTGACCGATCCCGGTGAAACCGATAAGGGGTTCTTCGCGAAGTTTGTCTTCCAGAGATGCAATTTTGCCAACGCTCCGGCGGCGCTCAATGCCCTCAGGCAGAACAACCGCAACACCTGCACTGTCATAACCACGGTATTCCAGACGCTTTAGCGTCGCAACGAGACGAGCCGTTACTGGCGCCATGCCCACGATACCAATAATTCCACACATGCAGCTAATACCTCTTGTCCAACAAACGCATCCCGTGCCCGGAATGTGCCAACAATCTATGAATATTGTGCAGACAAAAAGGTAAGAATGCAGCAAGCGCGTTCACCTTTTCCGACAAAGTGTAGCGCTACGTCATCTTGTTTTGCTTCCAGAAATCCGACTAAGGAAGCTAGAAAGACGTTCAGTAAACGCGTCGCGCTCTCGATGAATTGGAGAATTGCTTGGCTACCGAAGGCAAAAAAGTCGATCCAGTCGATGAACTGGTCGGAATTCTGGACCTGGAACGCATCGAGGTCGACCGATTTCGCGGATTCACGCCACCTTCGCGCTCTATCCGTATTTTTGGCGGACAGGTAATCAGCCAGGCTCTCGTTTCGGCCTGCCGCACGGTTGATGGCCCGATCTGCCATTCTCTGCATGCTTACTTCATCCGCCCGGGCAATCCTGAGGTGCCAATCCTGTATGAAGTCGACCGCGCTCGAGACGGTAAAAGCTTTGCGACCCGCCGTGTAATCGCGATCCAGAACGGCGAGCAAATTTTCAACCTCGCAGCGTCATTTCATACCAAAGAAGAAGGCTTTGACCACCAGCAGGACATGCCTGATGTTCCCGCACCGGAAGACCTCACATCAGAGGCCGAACAGCGTCTCAGCATGGCCCAGCAACTTCCGGAGCCAATGAAATCGGCCTTTATGGCAGAGCAGCCGATCGATATTCGATCCGTAAAGCCGCAGAACATCATCAATCCGCAAAAACTTGATCCAGAGAATTTTACCTGGATAAAACTCAAAAAGCGCGTCGCTGCGGACGATCAGCATACGCACCACACTATTCTCGCCTATGCCTCCGATATGTCGCTGCTAGACACTTGCGTTCGTCCGCATGGCGTAAACTTCTTCAAGGGTGCACAGATGGCGAGCCTTGATCATGCCATGTGGTTCCACGGCGACTTCCGCGCGGATGAATGGCTTCTCTACGTGCAGGAAAGCCCGAAAGCCTCAAATGGAAGAGGAATGAATTTCGGGCGCATCTATCGTCGTGATGGTGTTCTGATCGCCACGGTCGCGCAGGAAGGGCTTATTCGCCCTTACAAATCCAAACGCTGAGGACGAACGACAAGCAAAAGCTCAGGCGTACTGCCTGAGCTCGTCAGATGCGAAGAGCGGCTCATTCGGAGTAACATCACTCCAGTCCTGAGAGAGTTTCGCGAGTTGGCTACGCATGCCCAGCCCCTGATCTATGGACACGGTTTCTGCCGCTCTCAGGAAGGCTTGCACGACTGAGCTGAATTGAACTTCTGCCCAGCGGCGTTCGCCATCCGCCATGCGGCCATACACGTCGTCGCTTTCTTTGATCCGGATAAACCGGTAATCAATTAGGGCGTCCTTTTCGACTGACATAAAGTCCATATTACCGGACCAGCCCGTCGCGTAAGCCTGGCGTCCCGTAGACACCGCTTCAGCGAGCGCGAGGCCATAGCCTTCAGAGCGATGGGTTGAGATAACGCAATCTACATCCGTCCACAGCTCGGCGAGCTCTTCCTCAGGCAGTTTTTTATCTATCCACTGCACATTTGGCGCGCCGTCGATCCATCCCCGGATGGTTTGGCGCTGCATCTCTGAAAGTGACTGCGTCTTTACTTTAAGCAGGAATTCGGAACTGTCCCCGAAGGCATGTCGGAAGGCGCGAATGGCTGCGCCAATGTTCTTACGCGACAGACTGGATTTACCGTCCATCTGAACAATGAAATTCCGCGCATATTTGTTTTTTGGCGGACCCAGCATCTGCACAAGCCCACTCATTTCCACCGGATGGGTTCGGCGGATCACATTCTCCCGAAGCTCGCCGAAACTATCCTTCACAAATGTGCTGGGAACGATGATCTGATCAAAAACTTTGGAAATCTGTTTCCATTCGTCCGGCAAATCTTCCAGCTCCCACGCCCAGTATCCAAGACGCGGCCCTGTAGGAAGTTTCATCGGGTTGGTCTTTGCAAGCGTCGCGAGCGCCTCAGGCGCATTGCAATGCATGATCCAGCCAAAGTCTTTTGGCGCATCAAGTTCGCAACCGAACATACCCTTGGAGTGGAGAAAGTCGTTTAGTCTGTGCTTTACGACCTGAAAGCCGAGCTGCTCGAGCTTGTGTACGGTAAGATCAGCGGAACGCGCTACGCCGAACGTATCCCCAAAAAAACCGGAGACCACGAAACCGCGAGGCCAGAATGTACTGTGACTATGCGAAAGATCACGCGTAAAAACGTGACGGGCCGTCCTCAGAATTCCGCGGATAGCCAGATCTTTCAACATCATACCAATACCCAGCATGCATTACTTAAACACAGTACATAGCGGGAAAGTCGACAGATGGTATCCCTGTCAGACACAAGCATCGTCATGTCATCAAATCCCCGCATGCCACATTCTGAACACAAATGACGTGCGATGAAAATCTTTAATCCCGATTTTCTACAAAACGCGACAGCGCCGTCATCACCATTTCCGGTTCGGAGATGGTGAAATACGACTGTGTTTCAGGAGAAAATGGTGGGCGGTAACGGGCTCGAACCGCTGACCCTCTCGGTGTAAACGAGATGCTCTTCCAACTGAGCTAACCGCCCTGAGCGGCGCACAAATCATCAAAATATCGCTCGGGTCAAGAGGTTATTTTCATTTCCATGCAAAGAGTTTGATTTTCCACGATGGCACTTGGCCAAATTTGTGGATACTTACCCTTCCGGCGCCTCGTCGCTCTGATGAATTATCTCGGATTCCAGCATGCCAAAGAGCTACATTCTCACCCTCGCCTGCACCGATCGCTCGGGAATCATTGCGGCTGTCTCCAACGTTTTGCTGAATCACTCGTGCTTCATTGCGCGCTCTCGTTCATTCGGTGACGAAGGAACAAAGACGTTCTTCCTGCGGCTGTCATTTCAACCGGAGAACGATTCGTTTTCTCTGGAACAGCTTCAGGCCGAACTTAAAGAAACAGCTGCACGACTGGAAGCCGACTGGGATATAGAGCCCGAAGAGCGCAAGATGAAAACGCTCATCATGGTATCCAAGCTGGATCACTGTGCGAACGCGCTGCTGTATGGCGCTCGCATTGGCGAGCTACCGATAGAACCAGTAGCGATTCTATCAAATCATCCTGACCTCGCACCAACGCTCCAGCACTGGGGGCTACCGTTTCATACCGTGCCTGTCACGCCAGACACCAAACCGCAGGCGGAACAGGCGATGTTCGATATAATCGAGCAAACCGGAGCCGAGCTAACGGTTCTCGCCCGCTATATGCAAATACTATCGAATGATGCGTGCCAACAGCTTTCAGGAAAGTGCATCAATATTCACCACTCATTCCTGCCGAGCTTCAAAGGCGCACGCCCATATCATCGGGCGCACGAACGTGGCGTGAAGATGATCGGTGCGACGGCGCATTACGTCACCGCAGACCTGGACGAAGGTCCGATCCTTGCTCAGGTGACGCAGGACGTGGACCACTCCCATTCCGCTGGAGATTTCGTAGCGATGGGCCGCTCGCTCGAGGCAACCGCGCTGGTTCGCGCAGTTAAGGCGCATGCTGAAAGACGGGTTTTCCTAAACGGCCTGAAAACAGTCGTTTTCGCCTGACGGGGGCACTTTATACGTCCATCAACCGCATTTGGGAAAAGGCGTTCTTAAGCGCGTTTGACCAAGCCTCACTGAAAGCAAAGAACCGCGGATCGTCGGCATCGATTCTGCGCTGTTGTTCGAACATCAACGAGTTTGTTCGCATCACAGCCAAGTCGAGCGGCATGCCTACCGTCAGGTTGGATCGCAGAGTCGAGTCCATAGACAAGAGTGCGCAGATCACACCGTCCTGAATATCAGTGTCTACATTGATGACGCGATCAAGAATTGGTTTGCCGTACTTATGCTCACCGAGCTGGAAGAACGGAGAGTCTTCGGTGGCCTCAATGAAGTTACCAGCCGCGTACACCATAAACAGACGCGGCACCCCGCCGACGCGCTGACCGGCAACCAGAATTGACGCCCCAGAGTCGACATTACGCGCAGTGAGGCCCGGTCCATAGCGCGCCTGAACCTTGCGCATCGTATCTCCTACGACCTGAGCAACCTCAAACATGCTTGGCGCTGAGAAGATCGTCGGCTCATTGGGATTGGGTGCATCAAGGCGTTCATTGATTTCGCTGATGACCGCCTGCGTGATCGCGAGGTTACCCGCTGTCATCATAGCGATAGCCCGTTCACCGGGCACCTGCCAAGTGAACAACTTTTTCACTCGCGAGATGTTATCAACACCCGCATTGGTTCTGGTATCCGCCAGCAGCACAAGGCCCTGATTGAGCTTGATACCAACACAATACGTCATTGAGGTCTCCTCGCGATTGCTCTGTTATTATAAATCGCAAGCAACGCTTCTACGCCTTCGTCTGGCATTTTCAAGAAGCAAAACTAAAAGCTTTACGTGAGTAACGGGGTGAACTGTCTTGTAATTTAGCCAGTTAAGTGCCTTGAGACTGAGTCTGCCCCTCAGTTTCAACATTCTCGTCGCTATCTTCGACTTTCAAAGGCGGTGCAAACGCAAAAGAGAGCCCGATTTCGTGAGACAAATTACCGACGCTTTCGATAAACCATGTAAGGTATTCGTGCAGGCCGTCAGTGAGAATCTGCTCGATGTCAGCAGTGCGGAGCCCGCTCAGCATCACTTCCGCACGAATACGGCATGACGTTTGTCGGTCGTAGTATTCTTCGAGTTGCGTGAGCGATTGAACAACTCTGTAAAGGCTGTAGCTAAGCGACCTTGGATTCACTTCATTCTGAATAAGGAATGCTGCAACACCATCTCGGGTCACGTCCGACTTGGTCACAAAGTGATAAGCCCGCTGAACGCCGACCGCCTGCAATAATGAAATCCACTGATAGTGGTCTAGCGTGCCACCGATCGCCCGGAGAGATGGTAGCAGCACGTGATACTTCACATCCAGGATACGGGTAGTCGCATCGGCGCGCTCGAGATGACTACCGATGCGCAGAAACTCAAGACCATCGTCGCGTACAAGCGTGCCTTCGACAGAGCCTCTATATTGTGCCTGACAGACTTTCACCCAATCAACGAACTCGGCCAGATACGCCTTGCGTGTCCGAAGCATACCTATCTGTGCAGGCAGCTCGTTCCAACCGGAGTTGAGGCTGTTCCAGACCTCCGAAGTCAACCCGAACCGAATAGCACGCGCATTTTCGCGGGCATTGCGAAAGCAGTTGTATATGCTGGAAGGATTATCAGGGTCGGCGACAAGGTGCTCAACGGCCTCTTCTCGCGTTGCATGCTCAAGATCGCCCTTAAACGTACTACCCGCTCCGGCTGCAATCAGAATGGAAGACCATTCATTCGCGAGCGGACGTCCGGATTCGTTTGGAAGTGTCACCATACGACGTGCCGTATCGATCAGACGAGCGACATTGTCTGCACGTTCCATCGAACGTGCAATCCAGAAGAGGTTTTCAGCTACACGACTAAGCATCTTATCCTACTCCGTCAGAACCCAGGTATCTTTAACGCCGCCGCCCTGGCTGGAGTTGACCACCAGCGAGCCTTCGCGAAGCGCAACCCTTGTGAGGCCGCCGGGCGTTACCTGACTGATGTCACCGGTCAAAACGAAAGGACGGAAATCCACGTGACGCTCAGCAACACCTTCCTCAACAAGCGTCGGGCAAGTCGACAGCGACAAGGTTGGCTGCGCAATAAACGCCGAAGGCTTAGCTTTCAGACGCTGCGCGTATTGTTCGCGCTCTTCAGCGGTTGATTTCGGGCCGATCAACATACCGTAGCCGCCCGAACCGTGCACTTCCTTCACAACGAGATGTTCGAGGTTTTCGAGAACATGGCTGAGTTGCGATGGTTCACTACAGCGGAAGGTTTCAACGTTCTTCAAAACAGGCTCTTCGCTCAGATAGAAGCGGATCATGTCCTCCACGAAACAGTAAATAGCCTTATCGTCCGCCACACCAGTGCCGGGCGCATTAATGATGGTCACGCCGCCCGCTTTGTAGGCGCGTATGAGCCCCGGTACGCCAAGCATGGAGCTTGGATTGAACTGCTCCGGATCCAGAAATGCGTCATCAATCCGGCGGTAGATAACATGCACGCGCTGCGGGCCGCGCGTCGTTCGCATGTAGACCTTATCGCCGTCTACGAAGAGGTCAGACCCCTCAACGAGCGGAATACCCATTTCATCGGCTAGGAATGAGTGTTCATAATAGGCGCTGTTAAAGTGTCCCGGCGTCAGTATCACGCTGACAATACCGCCATCATCCGCCGCATTCATAGGCGCAACGCTTTCCATGGTCTGGCGCAGCATGTCTGGATAATATTCGACCGGCGCAACGTCCCCGTTCATGAACAGCTCTGGGAACAGACGCGCCATCATACGTCGGTTCTCAAGAACATATGAGACGCCCGATGGTGTCCGGCAATTGTCTTCAAGAACATAAAATCCGTCTTCGCCGGTACGGATCACATCGATCCCTGAAATGTGAGAGTACACATTTTTCGGCGGCATGAAATCACGCATAACCGGCTCATAGGCCTCGTTATTGAAGATGATTTCTGCCGGTACGATACCTTCTTTTACGATCCGTGCGGCACCATAAACGTCGGCGATGAAGGCGTTCAGTGCTTGAGCACGCTGGACGACACCGCGCTGCAGAACATTCCACTCTGATGCGGAGAAAACGCGGGGGATCACATCAAACGGAATAAGGCGCTCGGGATCACCGCCCTCGCCGTAGACCGCGAATGTAATTCCGATTTTTCGAAACAATGTCTCAGCTTCTGAGGAAGCCTGTTTGAGGTCATCTATCGACTGACTTTTCAGCCAGGTATCAATTTGTTGATACTCGGGCCGCACCAGCCCGCTCTGAGTCATCTCACTGAACATTTAACACCGTAAACCATTACTCCATTGCCTATGAAGCTGGCACGCGGCTGATCATTTACCAAGACAAAGACCGAAAAAAATCGTGTAATTGATTGTTTTGGTTGCAGGCCGTCCGATTTAGGCGTTAGCCATGCCTTATGACTATACGCATTGGCCTTACTCACCGCACTTCGTATTCCTACGACAAACCCGTCAAAATGGGGCCGCAGACAATCCGGCTACGGCCAGCGCCTCACTGCCGCACGCCAATCGTCAGCTATAGCCAGACGATTTTGCCGGAAGATCACTTCATCAACTGGCAGCAAGACCCGTTCGGGAATTACCTTGCCCGTATCGTCATTCCTGAAAAGACGACGCAGTTCTCTGTAGAGATCGATCTTGTCGCTGACATGATAGCGATCAACCCGTTCGACTTCTTCCTTGAAGACAGCGCATCCCACACGCCGTTCACGTACGACGACGAAACTAAGAAGCAGCTCCAGCCCTATCTCGAAACTGACACGACCGGACCGGAGTTCGAGAAGTTTCTCGTGCAGGCGAAAAAGATCTGGGGCTCCAAGCAAGGTGAAGCCACTTCCACCGTAGATACGCTGGTGGCTCTCAATCAGCTTGTAGAAGCCAAAATTGACTACACCATACGTATGGAACCAGGGGTTCAGACACCTGAAGAAACACTCGCACTAGCGAAAGGCTCATGCCGGGACTCCAGCTGGCTACTGGTCAATATCTGTCGACGCCTGGGCCTCGCTGCACGATTTGTTTCCGGCTATCTGGTACAGCTGACTGCTGACATCGCATCCGTCAAAGGTCCATCCGGACCGGAAGTTGATTTTACCGACCTGCATGCCTGGGTCGAAATCTATATTCCGGGCGCTGGCTGGATCGGCCTGGACCCAACTTCAGGTCTGTTTGCCGGTGAAGGACACATCCCGCTTGCGGCGACACCCGTGCCATCATCAGCAGCACCAATTTCCGGCGGTCTGGAACCTTGTGAAGTCGAATTCGACTTCGAAATGAAGGTCCAGCGCCTGATTGATCCTCCGCGTCACTCCAAGCCGCTGAGCCCTGCGCAGTCAGATAAGATCAATGAGGCCGGCCGTGCAATTGATAAAATCCTGACCGACAATGATGTCCGTCTGACCATGGGCGGAGAGCCAACTTTCGTTTCAGAAACAAACCGAGATGCGCCAGAATGGACCACAGATGCCGTTGGTCCGGAAAAACGTACATATGCAGACCAGCTGATCCGGCGCCTGAAAAAGAAATATGCTCCGAATGGCTTGCTCACACATGGACAGGGTAAATGGTATCCCGGCGAGCCGCTTCCGCGATGGGCATTCACTGTTTACTGGCGCAATGACGGAGAACCTCTGTGGCGCAATCCCGATCTAATCCAAAAGGAAGAGGAACCGGCATCTTTCACCTCCGAGGACGCCGCAGTGCTTGCGCAGACAATTGCGACACGCCTCGATCTGGCGCCGGAATGTGCCCAACCGATTTATGAAGACCCCGCTGAAATTGTTCTCGGTGAGAGCAACCTTCCGATCAATCTTGATCCGGAAGACCCGAAGCTGAAGAAATCAGAAGAGCGCCGCACACTGGCACGCGCGTTTGAACAAGGCCTTGGAAAGCCAAAAGGCTTCGTAATCCCACTTCAGACCCAGCAAGCTCGCAACAAACAGGGCCGGATGTTCGAATGGATGACTGAAATCTGGGAAAGCCGCCGCGGAAAGCTCTTCCTTGTACCGGGCGATAGCCCAGCAGGTTTCCGTCTCCCTCTCAAATCACTTCCTGAACTGGACGCAAGTCTCTATCCGGGGCTTATTCCTCTCGATCCATTCGCGATCGAAGGTGAAATCGCCGCTCCCCAAAACCTGCCTCCGCGCCTGCAGAATAAGACATCTGGCGACGCCGGCAAACGCGTTGTTCCCGAATACATCCCTGAACGTGAGTTCGTGCAGACCGGAGTGCGCACCGCGATGTCGGTGGAACATCGCGATGGGCACCTTTGCATATTCATGCCACCGGTCGTCTCAACCGAAGCGTTTCTCGATCTCATCTATGCGGTGGAGGAAGCCGCGTCTCAGACAGGCCTGCCGGTACGCATTGAAGGCTACCCTCCGCCTCGCGACCCACGTATCAGCGAGATCAAGGTGACACCAGACCCTGGCGTCATTGAAGTAAACGTTCAGCCTACCTCGACTTGGGATGAACTCTCAGACCTGACACGCACGCTTTATGAGGACGCACGCCAGTGCGGGCTGGATTCCTCCACCTTCCTCGTCAACGGACGACCGACTGGCTCCGGGGGCGGTGCGCACATCGTAATGGGCGGCGCGTCACCTGATGACAGCCCGTTTTTACGTCGTCCTGACCTGTTGGCGTCGATCATCAGATACTGGCAAAACCACCCTGCCCTCAGCTACTTTTTTGCTGGCACTTTCATCGGTCCGACAAGTCAGGCGCCTCGCATCGACGAAGCCCGCCATGATCAGCTGTATGAGATGGAACTGGCACTCAAACAGCTTCCACCATCTACGGAACAGGCACCGCCATGGCTGGTCGACCGTGTTTTGCGCCACCTGCTTGTCGACACGACCGGCAATACACACCGCTCCGAGATCTGCATCGATAAGCTCTACTCTCCGGATGGTCCGACAGGGCGCCTTGGACTGGTAGAATTTCGCGCATTCGAGATGCCTCCGCACGCCGAGATGAATCTGGCTCAGCAACTCTTGCTGAGGGCGCTCATCGCATGGTTCTGGACAACGTCTTACACAGCGCCACTCAAACCGCTCGGGACCGCACTGAATGATGAGTTCATGCTACCTGCAATTTTGCGCGCAGACCTGAACAACATTCTTCGCGAAGTCTCCGAAGGCACTGGCGTACAGCTGGACCCAAGTTGGTTCGATGCACACATGGAGTTCAGGTTCCCGAAAATCGGCAACGTCACGTATGACGGCGTCGATATTGAGCTGCGCCACGCGCTTGAGCAATGGAACGTGTTGGGCGAGGAAGGCGCAATTGGAGGCACTGCGCGTTTCGTAGACTCATCTCTGGAACGCATTCAGGTGACCGTCACCGGCGATCTTGGTTCGAGACAACTGCTCTGCAACGGTATCGTTATACCTCTGTCAAAAATCCCGGGCAGCGACACCATGATTAGCGGCGTTCGTTTCCGGACCTGGCTACCAGCGTCTTGCCTACACCCAACAATTCAGCCTCACGGTCCACTAACGTTCGACCTGTACGACAGCCGGATTGGACGCTCCATCGGTGGATGTACTTACTTCCCAACACATCCGGGCGGACGTAACTTCGATACACGACCGATCAATGCTCTTGAGGCAGAGGGCCGGCGAATCGCGTCATTCACGGAAACCGGCCATACAGCGGGGCAATTCACGCCTCGCTATATCCAGACGGATCCGCGTTTCTCCTCTACGCTCGACCTTCGCTGGTCGTAAGAGATCACACATCCGTTACCGCGTCGGATTTCCCTTATCTGACGCGACGGAAACCCTAGCTTCACTCGTACAGTGATCTAGAACGTTCGATCACGCGTAGAAATGCCAACAGGCACTCTGACTATTTGAAGGAAACACTGTGCGTTTGATGTCACCAATGCGCCTCGGCCTCATTGCGATTCCCGCCCTATTCCTCGTTGGATGCTCCGATAACAATGCATCGACAGGACCCGCGATGGGTGGCGGGCGTGAAATGCCTGCAACAAGAATTCTGGCTGAACGGGTAGAGTTTCGTGCTGACCGCGAGCAAATCGAGTCCGTCGGGACAGCCCGGGCACGTCTCGCTGCAACCATATATCCACAAAGTTCCGGTGAAATCGTTTCAGTCAGCTTCACGTCTGGCCAGTACATCGAAGAAGGACAGGTCCTCGCGCGCCTGGACAACGCTGAAGAACGCCTTCGTGTCGCACAGGCCAATGTGACACTCCAGAATGCACAGCAACTTCTCGCACGCTATGAACGTATCGATGTCGACGGTGCAATTTCGGAAAGCCAGATTGATAGTGCGCAGACAGCAGTTGAAGCAGCTACAATCGATCTGAGACTGGCTGAGGAAACCTTGGCGGACCGCACAATACGCGCGCCATTTTCAGGCTATGTCGGACTCACAGACATCGATATCGGTGCGACTGTAAACCAGCAAACAGAGATTACCCGCATAGATGACAGAACAGAACTGTTCGTAGACTTTGCACTGCCTGAACAGGTCTTCGGTCGCGTCAACGTAGGTGACACGCTGCCCATGCGCCCATTCGCCGCTGCAGAACGCGACATCGAAGCTATTGTTGCTTTCGTGGATAGCCGCATTGATGCCGATCGTCGCTCTTTCATGGTACGCGCGGTAGTAGACAACAGCGCTGACGATCTTCGTCCCGGTATGAGTTTCCGTGTAGAATTCTCGCTACCCGGAAATGATTACCCGGCCGTTCCGGAGGCATCTATCGTCTGGGGCGGCGATGGCGCTTATCTCTGGAAAGTCGTGAACAATCAGGCACAGCGTGTTCCCGTGACGATCGTGTCTCGCGACAACGGCTATGCGCTTGTCCGCGCTGAACTCAGTGAGAACGACATGATCATCACAGAGGGCGTCCAGAAAGTGCGCCAAGGGTCATCAGTCTCGGTTGTACAGCCTACAGCCAACAACGCTATTCCCGTTGCTGAAATCCGTCGATCAATCACGGGCGCAGCAGTACAATGATTGGCGCGCCTAAATCCGGTCTCCCAGAACTCGCGGTCAAACGTCCGCTACTCATTACCGTATTTAACCTACTGATCGTACTGGCGAGCGTTGCGGCTCTATTTGGCGTAGAAGTCCGCGAACTGCCGGACGTTGACCGTCCAATCGTTTCAGTTACGGCAAGCCTTCCTGGCGGCGCACCAGAAACAATGGACGCCGACGTCACCAGCGTACTTGAGGGCGCTGTCGCAACCGTTTCTGGCGTCAAAGAGATAAACGCCTCCAGTGAAGAAAACTCGGCCCGCATCCGGATTGAATTCAATCCGGGGGTGGATCTCAACTCTGCAGCTTCCGAAGTACGCGAAGCAGTGAGCCGAGTACAGCGCCGCTTGCCTGACGGTGTGGAAAATGTCTTCGTGACGAAAGCAGACAACGACGCGCGCCCAATGATGCAGCTTGCTGTCGTGTCACAGGAATATCCCGAAGACGAGCTTACTCGAATTATTGAAACAGACATTATGCCGGCGCTCCAGGCTATTGATGGCGTGGCGACACTCAATGAATTTGGCACGCGAGAGCGCCAGATGCGTGTCGTGGTCGACCCTCAGCGCATGAACCGCTTTGGCCTTACAGTAAGCGATGTCGCAACGGCGCTAAGACTGGCACCTTTCGACGTGCCTGCCGGCAGCTTCCAATCGACAGATCAGGCGCTGATCGTTCGCGCAGAAGCAACGGCGTCCACACCCGAACGTATCAAGGAAGTCATCATACGCGATGATATCCAGATCGGAGACGTCGCGGAGGTGACACTTGCACCGGCCAATGCAAACAACCTGCTTCGTCTCAATGGCGAGCCAATCATCGGCCTCGGTGTCGTACGTCAGGCCCAATCCAACACAATTCAGATTTCCGACTCCGTCCGAGAAGCGGTCGAACGCCTGAACAACCGGATTGAAGGTGTCACGATCAGCGTCACATCCGACGATGCCGTGTTCATTCGAAAATCCGTTCAGGAAGTTCTGATCTCTCTTCTGATCACAGTCGCAATCGTAATCGCCACGATCTGGGTGTTCCTAGGGTCATGGAAAGCGACGATCATTCCAACTGTCGCGATTCCGATTGCGCTTGTTGGCACGCTGACCGGCATTTGGTTGATGGGTTTCTCGATCAACCTCCTCACCCTGCTTGCTCTGGTTTTGGCAACCGGCCTGATTGTAGACGATGCGATTGTCGTCCTAGAAAACATTCAGCGACAGCAATCTCAGGGCGTTCCAAAGCGCGCCGCAGCCGCAATAGGCACGCGTCAGGTTTTCTTTGCCGTTATTGCGACCACCGCGGTTCTTGTGGCGGTATTCGTGCCACTTTCATTCTTACCGTCCACCGTCGGCCGATTGTTCCGTGAGTTCGGTTTTGTTCTGGCCTTCTCGGTGATTATTTCTTCGTTCGTCGCGCTCACGCTATCACCCGCAATTGCCGCGAAATTCACGCTAGTGGAAAAGTCCGATAAACCGAACTTTTTCGCACGCATCGGTGATCCGCTTCGTGACCTCTACAGTCGCATGCTCAAACTCTGCCTGGCCTTCCCTCTCGTTACATTTTTTGTCAGCCTCGCAGCCGCCGGTGGCGCTTACTTCGCATATCAGAACATATCATCACAGCTCGTCCCGAGCGAAGATCGCGGACGCATTGAAATCTTCGCATCCGGCCCTGACGGCGTAGGACTCAACTTCATGGAACGCCAGGCCGACGAAGTCGAAGCGATCCTCCAACCATATTTGGACTCAGGTGAAATCCGCTCGATCTTCACAGTTGTTGGTCGCTGGGACCCTAACCGCGTGGGCGTGACCGCCGAACTCGCTCCATGGGAAGAGCGTTCGCGTTCTCAGGAAGAAATTGTCGCAGAACTTCGCCGCCCGCTTTCACAGGTTCCGGGTATTCGTGCCAGCGCCTTCGGACCTAGCAGCCTGAGCTTTGGCCGTGGCGGACGAAGCTCTGGCCTCGAAGTCGCACTCACAGGTCCCGATTACCAGTCAATCTATCTTGCGGCGCGCCAGCTCGCTGACACAGTCGAGACAGAATCGACCATCCTCTCAAACGCCGAGATTTCTTATCAGCCAACACAACCACAACTATCCATTCAGGTGGATCGCCGGCGCGCGGCAGATCTCGGCGTGTCACTCGACCAGCTCTCATTGACGCTCCGCGCAATGGTTGGCGGTGAAGACATTACCGACCTCAATGTTCAGGATCAGGCTATCCCAATCATGTTGGAAGCAGAAACAAACGCCATTGAGACGCCAACTGATCTTAGTAATCTGTTTGTGCGCTCTAATAGCGGCGAGCTGGTTTCACTTTCAAGCCTGACAACACTCGTCGAAGAAGGCGTCGCCGCCGAGCTGGACCGTGTCGAGCAGCGCCGCGCGATTGAAGTTCAGACGGATATTGCCTCTGGGGTTCCACTTGCTGATGCGATTGAGGAAATGCAGCGACTAGCGGCGGACACATTACCTGAAGGCATCTCTATGATCTTCCGTGGTGAAGCCGAAACCCTGGGCGAGTCCAACCGCGATCTTTTGATCACCTACGGGTTTGCCCTTTTGATCGTCTTCCTTGTGCTGGTCGCCCAGTTCGAGAGCCTGTCCAGCCCCCTCATCATCATTATCACTGTACCATTTGCGCTCGCTGCCGCGATCTATGCTCTTTTCCTGTCCGGCGTGTCTTTGAATATCTATTCCCAGATCGGGCTCGTTCTTCTGATCGGATTGATGGCAAAAAATGGCGTCCTGTTGGTAGAGTTTGCAAACCAGCTGCGAGCTGAAGGACTGGCGCTCAAAGACGCGGTCTATGAGGCTGCAACGGTGCGCGTACGGCCAATCGTAATGACAGTCATCTCAACAGCATTCGGAGCGATTCCCCTTCTCCTCTCAAGCGGAGCGGGCGCAGAGGCGCGGAATGCAATTGGCTGGGTTATCTTTGGCGGACTTGGTCTGGCGTCGGTCTTCACACTATTCCTGACTCCAGTTCTGTATCTCTCAATCGCGCGTTTCAGCTCTCCTAAAACGCAGACTGACGATGAGCTCGACAGCGATCTACAACGTTACAGCGAACAGGACGAGCAACCTCATGCGGGGCCCGCGGAGTAATGACATCAATTCGAATTTTAGCAATCGGCGCCACTGCGTTCTGCGCAGCCTGTGCCACGAACACCGTAGAGCCAACATTAGATCAAACCCTTCCGGAAAGTTACGTCACAAACCTTCCGGCAGATGAAACAACTCTCTCCTATGCTGACTGGTGGCTTGGGTTCAATGATCCAGTTCTGACTGAGCTGGTAGACCGTGCTCAGGCAAATAACATCAGCGTCGCCCAGGCGCTTTTACAGACGGATATCGCGCAGCTTCAGCGAGATGCATCTCAATCAGATTTGCTTCCTACGCTAGACGCGTTCGTAAACAACCAGCTGAGTGGCGTCATCACTAGCGGCTTAGATGGAAATTTCACTGGCTCGACCGGCATTGGCGGCACTTTCGATCCTGACCTGAATGGACGAACTGCTGCTCGCAGCGCCTCGGTTCAAGCGGCTTTGGAAGCAAGCGCTTTGAACGCAAATGATGTCCGTCGTTTGGTCACCCGCGCAATTGCGCTCCAGTATATCGAGTTTCGCCGTGCCAGCGCCCGATTGGCTTTGCTTGAATCCACATTGGAACTTCAGGCGCGAACGCTTCAGATCGTGGAGTCCCGCTATCGCGCCGGCTTGTCGCCAAAACTCGACGTAGACCGCACCCAGGCAGATTACGAGCGCACAGCTGCCCAGCGTAGCCAGATCATTGCAGCACGCAGGCAGGCGGAATTTGAAATCCAGCGCCTGATGGGCGAGCCGTCCGCTCTGGACCAGATTACAAACCCAGACAGAGAGACGATTCCTCAAATCCAGTTTGTCTCTGATATCGGTATTCCTGCTGATCTGGTGAGACGTCGCCCGGACGTTCGTGCCGCGGAAGCTGACTATCGCTCCGCCTTGGCCTTGATTGATGCTGAACGCGCAGACCTTTTGCCGTCCATTCGGATACCCGGTCAAATTCAGGCAGGTTTTGGTGACGTTTCAGGTCGCTCTGACGAGATCGGTTATAGTCTGTCCGCACTCGTAGACATTCCTGTATTCGATTTTGGACGCCGTCAGGCAGAAGTCGACATACAGATCGCGCGCACGGAACTTGCAGCTCTCACCTACAGAGCGACATTATTGGACGCGCTTCAGGAAGTTGAGATTGCGCTGGTAAGCATTGAGGCCATTCAGGAAACACTTGAAGGACAGCTTCGCGCAGTGGAAGCCAGTCAGGCAGCATATGACCAGCTTGACGCGCTGTACCGCGAGGGTCTTGCTAGCTTTATCGATGTTCTGGATTCCCAACGTACATTGATTTCCAGCCGTGAAACCATTGTTCAGACAGAAGCTAACCTAGCTGCTGCAACTGTTTCTTTGCTCGCCGCGCTCGATGCAGGCTGTGAAGAGACAGGCATAGTAGCTTGCGAAGGCGAATAATTCGCCTCCGCAAACTGGCCTTAGATTACAGGAAGCGCTCTTTGAGCTCACCCTTCAGGATTTTACCGTTCGCATTACGTGGCAGAGGTTCTCGTTCGAACTCCACTCGTTTTGGGACTTTGAACGCAGCGAGTTTACCCGCAACAAAGTGGCGTATTTCCTGCTCGCTTACGTCCATGCCGGGTTTCAGCTGCACCACAGCACCGACCTCTTCACCAAGCACTTTATCCGGAATACCCACCACGGCAGCATCCATAACAGCCGGGTGTTCGTAGAGCGTGTTCTCAACTTCGATACAGTAAATGTTCTCGCCACCACGGATAAGCATATCCTTGGCGCGGTCGACCAGATAGAGGAAACCCTCTTCATCCATACGCGCCAGATCACCCGTGACGACCCATCCATCAATGAACGTTTCCGCGGTTGCGTCAGGCCGGTTCCAATAGAGTTTGGCATTTGACGGACCGAAGCACCAAAGCTCGCCAACCTCGCCGCGCGGTACTTCTTTACCGTCAGCGCCAACAATTTTGAGGGACATTGCGAAGCCCGGAAGACCGGCACTTTGCGGACGCATAATATAGTCTTCTGCAAGATTCAGCGTCGCAGTTGCGCAGGTCTCAGTCATGCCCCAACCATTCGCCGCATGCGCATCTTTGAAGGTGCGTTTAATCGTTGCGACAAGTTCAGGCGCAGACGGCGCGCCGCCATATGAAACGCCTTCCACTGACGATAGGTCATACTTTTCACGATCCGGATGTTCCAGCACCTGCCATGCGATCGCTGGAACGCCGCCAAATGTCGTGATCTTTTCCCGCTCAATGATAGGAAGCGCTTCACCGGCGTCCCATTTGTACATGGAGACGATCTTCTGTCCGTTGTGCATTGTCGGTGCTAGCACAGCAAAAGCACCAGTCGCGTGGAAGAACGGTATTGCGAGAAGCGTCGCCTTTTGAGGCTCGTCGGGCCCGTTGACCGGGATCTCGTCACCGCGTCGAAGCAGTGCGCGCGCCTGATTACCCATCGAATTGAACATGTTGGAAACGATTGCGCGGTGTGTAGCCAGAATGCCTTTTGGACGACCTGTAGTTCCTGACGAATACATGATCGTTGCGTCGTCATCCGGCAAAAGCTCAACCTCTGGAAGCCCGATAACCGGAAGCTTCGCCCAGTTGCCTACATTGCCAATAACTTCTTCAAGTGCCGTGACACTCGGGTCGGCATAATCGTCCTGATCTGCACGTGCTACGATCACCCGCTCAAGAGTTGGTACATTTGCCCAATGCTCCTGAATACGCTCAATAATCTGAGGATCGACAATAGCGACGCGCGCGCCGCTGTTGTCGAGACCGTATTCGAGCTCTTCACCCTTCCACCATGAATTCAGAGGCGTAGCGATAAGCCCACTAACGAGACAGGCCCAGAAAGCGACCGGCCATTGCGGATAGTTACGCATACAGATCGCGACGCGATCGCCTTTCTTCAGACCGAAATCGTTGAGCAATGCCTTTGCCAGATGTTCCACAGCCCGGGCATTTGCCTCGAAGGTTACGCGTTCGTCTTCGAACACGACCATATCGCGCGGTCCCCAAGTCGCACGACCATACTCAAAAAGAGCCCGCATAGTAGGATAAGCGTTCTTGTACACAGGCATACGAACGCCATTGACGGATTGCATCTCCATCTCAAACGGCAGGCCTGGTGATGTAAGAACTTTGCTTGCGTCCTCAATGGACACAACGGGCCAGCCTTCTGGTAAGGCGGCTACTGGTTGACCGGACAATGACATCTCCCTCAGACGATTTTTATATTTCAATCTGAGTGCCGGTCATCACCATTAAAATCAAGGGGTGCCGTAAGGTGAAGGCGGCTAGACTGCCGCCTTGTTGAGCTCCGCTACACTTCCCCGGCCGAGAGCAGAAATGGCTTTCTCGGCGATATGTCGAGCACTGAGGCCTGCAAGTTCGTACATAGCCTCAGGCTTGTCCTGATCAATAAAGATATCAGGCAGCGTCATAGTGCGTACTTTGAGCCCCTGATCGAGATGACCTGCATCCGCGAGATAGTGCATTACGAATGCGCCAAAACCGCCAACAGAGCCTTCTTCCACCGTGATAAGGACCTCATGATGGCGCACCAGCTGGTCGATCAGAGCATGATCCAAAGGCTTTGCAAAACGCGCATCTGCCACAGTTGCAGTCAGGCCCTGTGCATTCAGCAAATCAGCTGCCTTGAGGCATTCAGCAAGGCGGGCACCCAGTGAGAGGATGGCGACCGAACTGCCTTCGCGAACAATACGGCCTTTGCCGATCTCCAAAGGCTTAAGGAGATCGCCGGTCGGAATTTCGACGCCTACGCCCTCTCCTCTTGGGTAACGGAACGCAGACGGAGAGTCGTCGATCATAGAGGAGGTCAGAACCATACGTGCAAGCTCAGCTTCATCGGCTGCAGCCATAACCACCATATGCGGCAAATGCCCCATAAAGCTGATATCGAAGCTGCCCGCGTGTGTTGGACCGTCCGCGCCGACAAGACCAGCACGGTCGATTGCAAACCGTACAGGTAGCCTCTGAATAGCTACGTCATGTACCACTTGATCATAGGCACGCTGAAGGAAGGTAGAATAGATCGCGGAAAACGGCTTGAAACCATCTGCCGCCAGACCCGCTGCAAATGTTACCGCGTGTTGCTCCGCGATGCCTACATCGAATGTGCGTTCAGGGAATGCGTCCGCAAAGAGCGAGATGCCCGTACCAGAAGGCATGGCAGCCGTGATGCCCACGATCTTATCATCGGTCTTTGCGAGTTCTGTCAGCGTCTGACCAAATACTTTTGTGTAGCTCGGGGCAGCCGGTTTTGCTTTTGCCTGCTCGCCAGTTACGACATTGAATTTCGAGACGCCGTGGTACTTGTCGTCAGCATTTTCAGCTGGTTCATAGCCTTTACCTTTTTGCGTCACGGCGTGGATCAGAACAGGGCCATCGAAGCTGTCCCGAACGTTTTCGAGCACAGGGATCAGGACCTCAAGATCATGTCCATCGACCGGACCGATATAGTAGAAGCCAAGCTCTTCGAACATGGTGCCGCCCATCGCGAAACCGCGCGCGTACTCTTCCGCCTTACGAACCGGCTTTTCGAGCCCCATAGGTTTTACGAGGTTTTTTGCGAGCTTTCGCAGCGAGCGATACGGCTTACCAGAAACCAGCTTGGACAAATAATGGCTCATCGCACCGACCGGCGGCGCGATCGACATATCATTATCGTTCAGAATAACGATCAGCTTCTTGTTGAGCGCGCCAGCATTGTTCATTGCCTCATAGGCCATGCCAGCAGACATCGCGCCATCGCCAATCACACAGACTGTCTGGTCTTCGCGGCCATCAAGCGCGCTGGCAACAGAGAACCCCAGGCCAGCAGAAATAGACGTCGACGCGTGGGCTGCGCCGAACGGATCATAATCGCTTTCCGCGCGTTTGGTGAACCCCGACAGACCGCCACCCTGACGAAGCGTACGAATACGATCGCGGCGTCCTGTTAGAACTTTATGAGGATAGCACTGGTGCCCAACATCAAAGATCAGCTTGTCATTCGGCGTGCTGAAGACGTGGTGAATTGCCACCGTCAGCTCGACAACACCCAGACCAGCTCCCAAATGACCACCCGTCGTCGAAACGGCGTTTACGACCTCAGTACGTAGCTCGTCGCAGATCACCTTCAGCTCGTCGCGGGATTTGTCGCGGAGGTCTGAAGGCAGGTGAATTTCGTCCAGATACGGCGTGGCAGTCATTTCAGCAATTTCCGACTATAATCGTCTTATTATTTAGTTCTGTCGTTCTAGTACAAAATCAACGGATTGAAGCAATAAGGTGGCACGATTACGGAACATTGCGAGATGTTCTTTAGATTGTGTGGCTAAAAACCGCACACGCTGGCGTGCATCTTCAACACCCAAAACGGATACAAAATTCGCTTTGCCTGCCTCTTCATCCTTCTGAGTCTGTTTTCCAACGACTTCCGGATCGCCTTCGACGTCCAGCAAATCATCGGCGATCTGATAAGCCAGACCGAGATCATGGGTAAAGCCCTGAATTGCATGTCGCTCGGCATCGCTTGCCCCGCCCAGTATGCAGGCCGCTTCACCAGCATAGGAAATCAGCGCGCCCGTTTTGAGACGCTGCATTCTGGTGATGGAGTTGAGATCCTGCCGGACGTCACCGGACAGCATATCAATCATCTGCCCACCTACCATGCCCTGAGCGCCTGAAGCCTTCGCCAGCTTTTCTATTAGCTTGCAACGGACGTGAGCATCCGGATGAGTTTCCGGGCTAGCCAGAATCTCAAATGCAAGCGTGAGCAGCGCGTCTCCGGCCAGAACCGCAGTCGCCTCGTCGAACTTTTTATGGACCGTTGGCTGACCGCGCCTCAGATCGTCATCATCCATACAAGGAAGATCATCGTGAATCAGTGAATAGGTATGCACGCACTCCAATGCAGCCGCGGTGCGCATCAGAGATTTTTCCGGTGCATCAAACAGTGAGCCGAAAGTCAGCACATAGAATGGACGCAAACGCTTCCCCGTCGCGAGCGACGCATAACGCATGGCGCGCATAAGCTGCGCCTCTGGCCCGTCCGCCGGCGCAATCAGACGGTCAAGCACGACAGTTACTTTGTCAGCGATTTCAGAAAGCTTGGTTTCAAAATCCGTCACAGAAACACCAATCAGCTGTCTGCAGAGACGGGAGCCGCCGAGACGTCACCGTCTTGATTCAGCACGATCTGCTCGACCTTGAGCTGGGCGTTTTTCAGCTTTCCGAGGCAATGCGCTTTAAGCGCAGCACCGCGTTCGTAAATCTTGATAGACTCTTCGAGTTCGACATCGCCGCCCTCAAGCTTCTCGACAATTGTCTCAAGCTCTTTCAGCGCGTCTTCAAAACTCAGGTTTTCAACGGATGTCTGATCACCCATGTTTTACTCCTACAGGAAAAAAGCCGAACATCTTACGCTACAGGGATACACGTCATTCGTCGAATGTGTACAGCCGATATGACCAATACCGATCGCCGCCATCCTGCTTACACGTCCAGCCGCGCTTCCTGAGACGTGGACGCAGCATACGGTTGAACCAACCATGCGCGGCCAGAAACACTTGTCCCTCCTGAGCGCGATCGATCAGGTAGTCTACAGCCTGTTCAGCGCGCTCTTCAGCTTCGCGTATGCCTTCACCGTCCAGTTTGTGCCCGCGAAGCCATGCAGCACGCGCGAGGATATTCCATGTTTTAGGTAAAAACCGCACTCGTTCCCACGTCGGTGGCGGTAAATTAGCTTCCCAGAACAGCTCAGATGATTCGATATCAGCCCAGGGTGCGGCCTTCATTGCTGTCTCGCGTGCCCGAGGACGGCTGGAAGACAAAACGACATCACTATCCGCAACTATGTCTTTGAGCTTCTGAGGCGCTTCCTGACCTTCGGCGAGGCTGCCGATTTCGTAACGCGCCCACCAGTCTTTGTATTCCTGCCAAGACAGGCGTGGACCCGCGGCACGATCAAGAGCCGGACGACCATGGCGCGCCACGATAATCGGTCCCGGCTTCTTTGTTGAAGCCTGCGTCTTTTCTGAAGGACTTTGCGTCATGTGACTGTCCGTTTCTGTCGCCACATGGACCTCCCCGAAAAACGATACCCTTCAGGTGTTAACCGTCGCTCCGGACATGCGCAAGCCATTGCGGGCACAGATCGGTAAACGTCTTCAGGTTTCCGTATCTTCAGGCACCTCTGATGAACGTTTTGATCCACTGACAACGTTTTTAGCAGCACTCGCCACACCGGCCATGCGGCCACTGAAGCTCGGTTCAGCGGAGCGGATAATCTCATAGCGGCGCCGAATCTGCCCCATTACGTGACTAACCTTCGGAATATGCGCGTCCTCCAACTTCAGCCAGAGCCGCTCATTTGCGCCCCCCAGCGTCGACATAACAGAAGAAGACCGGATCGCACCTCGAATGACAGGTATCTGATACTCGACATAGTATTTCTTGTAATGACCGGCCGAGACACCGAGATCATAGAAACTCAGGCCGTAGTCTTCCATTCCCTCGATAATGAAATCCTGCAGCATATTACCCGGAGAATAGCTGTGAAACTCCGGGTCATAGGAAGGCACCCAGCCGTGGATGGTGGATTTGTTTCCGAGGTTGAACTCAGCAGCTACAAGTCTGCCCTCATGGGTCAGAGTATGTAGATACCCTCGGCAATCGGCATCATCGCTTTTCCAAAGCTTGTAGAGCATGTCCTGGACCCATTTCGGGCCAAGCACATTATGGCGCCCAGTCTCATTGTACTGGCGCTGCTTCCAGCGCATCAATGTTGACCAGTGCTCTTCATTTCGATCATCAAAATCGAAACTTATCGGACCGACCTCACGCTCCATCTTTCGCTTGATGCGCCGCTGCTTTTTTGCGTGCCGTGAGTAGAGTTCTCGCTGCGTGTCAAAATAGGCATCCACGCCCTTACGAACATCCACGACAAAGGCGCCATCAAATTCCTGCGCATAGTCATGCAGCCGACACGCCGGGTCATGCACGCCCGTCATTCTGACCACACTCAGGCCCACGGCATTGATCAACTCTTCTGGATCAAAGTCTGCACCGGCAGCCACAATGGGGCCGTGATAGTCTGAGAATGGCGCCCCAACTGGCTCAGCTACTCGTCCAGCCTTTTGCATAGGCCATATGAGTTTTAGCTCTCCGTCTTCCCGCCCAAGCACGATCCAGACATCATTCCGCACTTCAGATACAACGCGCGTAAAGGTGGGTTCAAAGAACGGGCTGGAAAGCGCAATGTCGCCGGAGATAATGGATTTCCAAGCGGAAATATCATCGTCTGACAAGTCGGCGAAGCGAACGAATTCATACAGCATGGAGCAGTCCCTCTAGGCGAAGGACGCTCTCATAAACTGGCTAATTAAGGGATAATCAGGCCT
>CENJ01037185.1_pt1 | contig 82196 bp, 79 predicted proteins | sample 356161 | NCBI WGS metagenome assembly CENJ01 (sample SAMEA2619531, study PRJEB7988) | marine metagenome | biome: marine biome (ENVO:00000447); feature: surface water layer (ENVO:00002042); material: "saline water (ENVO:00002010), including plankton (ENVO:xxxxxxxx)" | depth 5 m
AAACTGTGCTCGTAAAAATCTACTCTGCCGATTTGGTCAAGACCAAGATGCGGACTTTGTGAGTTTGAACTCTCTCTTAGTGAGATGGGTGGAATGCATCATTCAGATAGATGCATGTGAGAATGGCGAAAATGTAAGCCTGCAGGAAGGCCACCAGGAACTCCAGCGCGGTGAATGCGAGCGCGAGTGCAAATGGGCCAATAGCAAGGACAGACAGGATGCTGGCAGTGCCGAGAAGGGCTGTTGTGAAGCCAACGAAGAGCTTCAGAACGATGTGACCAGCGAGGATGTTACCGAACAAACGCAGAGACAGCGTAAGTGGGCGAACGAAGAATGAGATAATTTCGAGTGGGACAAGAACCACGAGAAGAACCGGCGGAATGCCTGAAGGTGCGAAGAGCTTCAGGAATTTCAGTCCGTGCTTCATAATGCCAAAAATGATGACCGTGAAGAAAACGAGCAGTGCGAGTGCCGCGGTCACGACGATCTGGGCTGTTGGCGTGATGAAGTATGGGATCATTCCCAGCATGTTTGCGCCGAAAATGAGAAGGAAGAGGGTGAAAACGAATGGGAAGAAGCGGAAACCTTCTTCACCAATTGTGTCGCGGATCATGTTCGCGATGAATTCGTAGCCAATTTCACCAACTGACTGAATGCGGGTTGGCACGACTTGTGGGCGTGCAATTGCCAGCACGAGGAAGAACACAACCAGACCAACAGCAAGCAGCATAGCGAGGCTTGCGGTGGTGAAAGAAATGTCGTGACCAGCCAGTGACGGAAGTGAAATCAGTTTCTGAATCTGAAACTGATGCATTGGGTCGAGTTCCATACGAAACATCATGCCTTACTTGCCTTCTTTTTCACCGGTCACGTCAGTCGTGCCAGATGAGTTTGTCTCTTCCGCGAAGCGCTTAGCCTCCTGATTGGCTGTGCGCAACATCATTCTTAAACCCGTAGCAAGTCCAAGACATAAGAGTACAAGAAGCCCCCAAGGCTTTGTCCCTGCTACATGGTCGAGCGCGAGCCCGAAAACCATACCGACCAAAACACCCCCGATTAGGTCGAGGACCATTTTCATCCCCAGGCCGTATCCCGACGCGCCCGAAGATTTCGGTTTGCGTGCCGTCTTCTGAGCCTGTTTGGCCTGTGCTGCTGCAATGCGAGCGCCCAGATCGTCAGGTTCTGGAGAAGATGGAGGCATGGGCCACCGTTTAATTAATTAATGCTTTGACCGAAGTCGCGCGGAAGCTAGCCATGTGCAGGTGCGAAGTCAAGCAGTTCACGAATTCTTAGTGCCTTGTTTTAATTGAAGTTAAAACGAAAGTCTGACTATTCTGCTGCGACCAATTGTTCAGCTGTGCCCAAATCAACAGAAACAATGCGTGAAACACCCTGTTCCTGCATGGTTACCCCGAACAATCTGTCCATGCGGGACATGGTGACCGGATTGTGCGTGATGGTGACGAATCGAGTCTGGGTCCGGCCCTTCATTTCTTCGAGCAAACGGCAGAAACGGTCGACATTTACATCATCTAGTGGAGCGTCGACCTCGTCGAGAACACATATAGGTGCCGGATTGGACAGGAAGACCGCAAAAATAAGTGCCGTCGCTGTCAGAGCCTGTTCGCCACCGGACATCAGATTGAGTGATGTGACCTTCTTGCCCGGAGGCTGAGCGAAGATTTCCAGACCGGACTGAAGCGGGTCATCAGCTTCAACAAGGCGGAGTTCCGCCTGTCCGCCATTGAAGAGAGCGGTGAAGAGGCTCTGGAAATGGTTGTTCACGGTTTCAAAAGCGGCGAGCAGGCGACCGCGGCCTTCTTCATTCAGAGCATCAACGCCTTCACGCAGCTTGGCGATGGCCGCCGTAAGGTCGGCTTTTTCTTCATGCTGTGTGCCGAGACGTTCCGCCAGTTCTTCTGCGTCTTTCTCTGCGTCCTGATTCACGCTGCCAAGAGCATTGAGTTCATGCTTCAGGCCGATCAGTTCCGAATCGACCTCTTTGGCGTCTTTTTCCAGCCAGTCGGGTTCCAGAGTGGATTCTGCCAGTTGAAGCAGCCCCTGAGGCTGTCGCCCAAACTGAGAGCTGGCCAGCTCAATGGCGTCGCCAAGCCGTTCCTTGGCCGTTTCAAGATGCGCCTGAGTGAGCACAGTCGTTTCGCGGGCCTTCGTTGCGGCGTCTTTCGCGGCGCGGGCGATTGATTCTGCTTCGCGTGCGCCTTTTTCTGCTTCGGCATGAGCGTCGGCAGCTTCCTGACGTCGCGCCTCCAGTTTCTGGAGTTCACCTGCGAGGGCTTCGATGGCGGCGATAACTTCTTCTGGTCCGCCTTGTACGGTTTCGAGCGCTTCACGTGCCTGTGTGCGAGCGGACTGTAGCTCAGTGACCCGGCCACGAGATTGTTTCAGGCGGCGTTCCCAATCCTGAATTTCACGTTCAAGGCCGCGCTTGCGTCCTTCAAGACGTTCGCGATTGCGTTCCAGATCTGAAAGGGCAGTGCGTGCACCGCTTTCATCATTGCGCAGCGCGGAGATTTTCCGGCGTAGCGCATTCAGCTCATCAGCCAGGCGGGATTCGTCTTCAGTGGAAGAGACCTGTTCCAGAGCGTCCACAGTACTTTGTGCGTCATCACGCTGCTGGCGAACTTCAGCCACGCTGCCGGCGAGATTGTCTCGTTTCAGGCTGGCGCGCTCAACTTCCTGCTCAGCGCGGAAGACAGCCGTATTGGCTTCATTGCGAGCCTTCTGGAGACTTGGCGCATGTGCGCGCAGATCACGAAGCTCGCTTTCGGCGGCCCGGCGCTGCAGTTCCACTTCCGTCTTGCGGGCCTGCGCATCATTCAGTTTAGCTTCCAGCTCCGGGAGTTCTGCGAGGCAGGCTTCCATACGATTGCGCTGTTCCAGCTGTTCCGCCTGAGACAAAGGTGCGTCGCTCTTGCGGATATAACCATCCCAGCGCCAGAGGCCGCCCGATTTAGAAACAAGACGCTGACCCACCTGAAGGGAGGCTTTTAGCGCATTGCCTTCAGATTCAGTTTCCACCACGCCGCATTGCGCCAGACGGCGATCGAGCTCGCGCGGTGCATCGCAGACCGTGTTGAGGGGCGTAACGCCATCAGGAAGGGAAGGGTCAGAGCCTGTATCCGCTCCGGACCAGTATGTCGGCGCATTCGGGTCTGTCGGTGCATTCAGATCATCACCGAGCGCTGCGGCCAGTGCGCGCTCAAACCCAGCTTTAGGGCTGAGCGAATCCATAATTGGCGGCGCAGATGATGTGTCGGCCTTACGGAGCAGGCGCTCAAGACCGGAGATTTCTGCCTTCAGGCTGCGAAGCGCGGTGTCTGCTTCTTTGACCGGTTCGCCAACCGTCTCTTCCTCACGACGCAGCGCTTGCGAGCGTTGTTCAGCCTCTGTGATGGAGGAGGATGCGTCCTCGAGTGCCGCTTCGCAGTCGACCAGTGTTTGCTTGGCCGCTTCCAGGCGCGCTTCCAGCTCGGAAATATCCGGCAGGCGCGAAAGGTCAGCTTCCATTTGTGACAGGCGATGGTTCAGCTGGTTCAGGCGGTTGGTGAGGTCGCGGCGATTACGCTCTGCGGCTTCACGTTCGGCGCGCAGTTTGGCGAGCGTCTCAGTGCTGGCTTGCGCAGCCTGTTCAGTGTCCTGAAGGTCTTTCTGGATCATCTGAAGGCGTGCTGTCGCTTCCATCCGGTCACGTTCGAAGACTTCAGGATCAAGGCTCGGCAGATTTGCCAGCTGCTTACGGGCGTCTGCAATGCGCGATTCAGCGTCTTCTGTGTGGCCCTGTTCGCGCTCAATATCGGCAACGATGCGCTTAAGGTCGGTTGAGTGACGCTCCAGCGCCGATTCGATGGCGCGCTTTTCGCCTTGGAGTTCGGTCATGCGAACCTTGGCCTGGCCGACAAGCGCAGAGGCTTCGGTTTCAGCGATACGCAAAGGCTCGATGTCTTCGCGGGCCTGAAGCGCTTTACGCTCGCTCATCGCGTCTTCAAGCGTCAGCTTTTCGACTTGTTCGCGCGCTTCGCGCAGGCTTGCCTGATGGGTGTTGACCGCTTCTTGCGCCGCTGACCAGCGACGATGGCAGAGCAGCGCTTCCAGGGCGGTGATTTGTTCTGAAAGGTCTTTATGCTTGCGCGCCTTACGGGCCTGACGTTTCAGGCTTTCAAGTTGACGTTCAACCTCAGACGATAAGTCTGACAGGCGTTCCAGATTGGTCTCAGCGCCGCGGAGCTTCAATTCAGCTTCGTGACGGCGTGTATTGAGGCCAGCAATACCGGCGGCTTCTTCAAGCAGGCGGCGACGGTTCTGAGGTTTGGAGCCGATCAGTTCGCTGATCTGGCCCTGACGGACTAGTGCCGGAGAGTTTGCGCCAGTAGAGGCGTCTGCGAAAATCAGCTGAATGTCTTTGCCGCGTACGGTGCGGCCATTCACTTTATAGGTGGAACCAATGCCACGGCGCAGGCGGCGCAGAATTTCCAGATGGTCGGAATCGTTGAACTCAGGCGGCGCGCGGCGCTCTGTGTTGTCGATCACCATTGTGACTTCGGTGGTCTCGCGGGCAGGGCGTTTTGCTGTACCCGAGAAGATCAGATCATCCATTTCGCCGCCGCGCATGGCACGCGCAGAGCTTGCGCCCATAACCCAGCGAAGAGATTCAAGAAGATTGGATTTACCGCAGCCATTCGGGCCAACAATGCCCGTAAGGCCGGGTTCCACGTAGAAATTCACCGGATCTACGAAGGATTTAAATCCTGCAATTCTGATCTCTGTGATCTGCAACCACGACCCCTGATCTGAGAGGATTATTCCGCCGGAACGGAAGCCTCTTCTTCTGGCGATATTTCAGCATCCACGGATTCGCTGGACGGTTCGATACCCAAAGCTGCATCAATTGCCGCAGCCATACTTTCGGCTGTACGGGTTTCGCTGGTTAGCTGTGTGCCATTCAGGAAGACGGTAGGGGTAGAGGCAACGCCAGCCTCCTGACCGGCGGTGATGATGTCCACCATGGATTCAAACAGAAGGCGGTCGCTGAGACAGGCGTCAAACGTTGCTTCATCAACGCCGTGGTTTGCCGCCAGGTCCGTAAAGAAAGTACCGACTGTGCCATTACGCAGCGAGTCGAACATTTCAGTCTGATTGGTGAAAAACTTGTCCAGCACGGCATAATAATTGTCTTCGCCAGAGCACCGCGCCAGTGCGAAACCGGCCATAGCGATTTCCGCAGGCGGGGTCGGGAAATCACGGAAAATGAATTTCACCTGTCCCTGATCAATGCGTTCCTGAATGACTGGCATGATTTCCTCATGGAAGTGCGCACAGTGCGGGCAGGTGATGGAGGCGTATTCAATGATTGTGATCGGCGCGTCTTCGCTGCCCAGAACAACGTCACCCAATACAGTTCCCTCAACGGCTGGCGTCGTTGCGACCTCGGTCGTCGCTTCATCGGCGAGAGCAGCCGGCATGGCTGTACTCAGCGCAAGCGCTGCCAGAGTAGAAGTGATCCAGTTTGAGTTACGCATACTGTGTCTCCGAGGGATTAAATCTAGCGACCATCCTGTCATACAGTCTGCTGTGCAGCGCGACTAGGATGAGGGCCCTATAAAAAGCAGTAGGCCGAAGGCATGCCTCCGGCCTGATCAGTCTGGTTATTCAGCCGCTTCGGCTTCAGGCTCGATGCCGAGCGCCGCATCAATGAGGGCGGCCATGCCATCTGGCGTACGGGCATCAATGCCTGTCTGCAGCTCGCCATCCAGATAAATGGTCGGCGTAGAAGATACGCCGCGTGCCTGACCTGCTTCCATCGTGCTGGTGATGGCGTTGAACACGTTACGGTCACGCGTGCAGGCGCGGAATTCAGCATCGTCCAGACCGTGGCGGGCGGCCGTCGCGCGGAGTGCGTCACCTGCTGTGCCGGTACGGATGGCCTGGAAAATGTTTGTCTGGTTTTCGAACAGATCGTCCAGAACGTCGTAATATCCGTCTTCACCTGCGCAGCGCGCAATCGCAAAGCCAGCCATAGCGACGTCTGCAGGCGGTGTAGGGAAGTCGCGGAAAATGTATTTCACCTGACCGGCTTCCACATATTCCTCGATAACCGGCATGACGTTTTCGTGGAATTCAGCGCAATGGCCGCATGTGACGGAAGCGTATTCAATAATCTCAACCGGCGCATTCGGATCGCCCATGATTACGTCGCCAAGAGCAAGCGTAGAAGGATCAAGCGTTATGCCGCCTGACGTTGTTGTGCTGGAGCTGTTGTCCTGTCCGCAAGATGCAACAGCCAGTGCGGCGATTGCTGCGACAAAAACTTTTGTAGAATTCATTACCGTCATCCGTCCTTAGGTCATATCGGTGCAAGGGCGATTATCAGCGGTCTTGTGTATAGACAGCCTCTCCAAACGCCAACAGCGCAGCTGACAATTGCGGATTTTTTATCTCATCAAGTCCAGCCTTGATCTCTTCACGATCACGTGCGCTCAAAGGAGGGCTTGCCGCTTTCCCGGTCGCGCTGCGTCCGGTCGACGCCTTTTGCACAAGTTTGATGTCTTTCAGAAAGCCTCCACAGGCCGCTGCCAGTCTCTGTTTCAGCATCTCATTCTGATGCTGAAAGATCGGAGACGCCGATGGCAGAATTTCCAGCGTCAGAATACGTTCTTCCTTTTTACCCGTCAGTTTGACGGGGCGGGACAGCTTGGCGAGGCGCGGGCCGACAAGATCCTGCCAGCGTCGCTGTATTAGAGGCAGGCCTGGTCCATCATCCTTAGCGTAGGGGCGCATCACCTTTGCAATGCGCAGGCTGAGCTTGTTTCCCGGAGTATAGACAGGTTTGGCGCGATGCTTCATCAGGCGTTTCAGCGCCAGCGCTTCGGCTTCCTTATCGTGTTGGGGCTCGCTCATGCTCTGCTCGCGCTATCTGGACAGTCTTTAGTGTCTCATGGCAGGGCTTCAGGCTCAACATGAAAGCGTCACACAATTACTCATGACGACAGGCTCGCTCACAGCTTCTGAATTCTCCGCAGCCATTCTGGACTGGTATGATGCAAATGCGCGTCAGCTGCCCTGGCGCATAAGCCCGGCGGACAAGGCTGTCGGTGTGTGCCCGGACCCGTATCATGTCTGGCTGTCTGAGATTATGCTCCAGCAGACCACCATCCCCCATGCGACCCGGTATTTTCTGGATTTCACGCAGCGCTGGCCAAGTGTTGAAGCGCTGGCCGCGGCCTCGCGCGATGAAGTGATGAATGCCTGGGCCGGGCTTGGCTATTATTCCAGAGCCCGAAATCTTCATGCCTGCGCGCAGATCGTAGCTGAGATGGGGGGCTTTCCGGAAACAGCCAAAGAGTTGATCAAGCTGCCGGGCATTGGCCCTTATACCTCCGGCGCGATTGCGGCGATCGCCTTTGATGAAGCCGCGCCCGCAGTGGATGGCAATGTGGAGCGCGTAACAACGCGCTATCTGGCTATGACCCGACCACTGAAAGAGATCAAATCTGAAATCAAATCCATTGTGACGGACTGGGTACCTGATGAACGGCCCGGCGATTTCGCTCAGGCCATGATGGATCTCGGCGCAACCGTCTGCACGCCCAAGTCACCTGACTGTCTGCTGTGTCCGCTTATGAGCTCGTGTGAGGGGCGAAAGCAGGGGATTGCAGCCAGCCTGCCCAATAAGGGTGAGAAGAAAGCCAAACCCATCCGCAAGGGGCAGGTCTATATTAGCGTGCAGAATGGTGTGTTGCTGGCTGAGCGCCGCATGGACAAAGGCCTGCTGGCCGGAACGCTGGGCTTACCGACGAGTGACTGGGTAGAAGTTTCTGCGGATAGCATAGACAAGCAAGTGCACTCAGCGCCTGGAGACGCAAAGCATCTGGGGCAGGTGGAGCATGTCTTCACCCATTTCAGATTGCTGCTTGATGTATTTGAAGTGCGTAAAGAGATTGCGGAAAGCGCAATCGTTTCAGGACAACCAGAATATGTGCCTGAGTTGGAGTCCGGAACGGCCGGATTTCCATCCGTCTTCCGCAAGGCTCTCAATTGCTATCTGAGCCCTGCCTGAAGAAGTTGAACGGTATTAGCCGTTCTGAAGTTCTGCCTTGACCTGCTCGTTGTGAGTTTCAGCCAGTTCCCAGATTTCTTCGAAAGTCAGGGTTCCGTCAGCAGCGATGACATAATCGCCTTTTTCATCACCGATCAGAGTGTAGGCACTATCAGGATCATCAGCGTCAGACTCGTACCAGTAATCCAGCGCATATAGATTTATAAGCCGTGTCATGGGGCCTCCGTGTAAAACCCGAATCGGTCTCGCCCGTCCAGCTATACACAAAGGTAAGCATCAATATGGGCTTGATCAACCGAGTCCCATCTGACTCCTGAATTTTCTACGGAGAATATCTATGGGTTCGAGGCCATTTCGCGTCTCATAATGCCAGAATGTCCAACCATTGCACGCTGCTGCACGCTGAACATGCGCTCCAAGACGGTGAATTGACCCGACATCACGGCCATTTGACAGGCTGCCATCAATCCGAACGCGAGCTTCATATCGTCTGGATGCGGAGAAAAGTCGGTCGCCCGGACGCAGATAGCCGCTCTCAATGAGTGCGCCAAACGGGACGCGTGGCTCAGCTTTTTTGCTGGTCACGGTTTTAAGTTCGTCATCCGCATAGGTCTCGACACGTTTCAGACGCTCACGTGCATGACGAGCATAGGTCTGATCCTGTTCGATGCCGATGAAGCGGCGGCCCAGTGCTTTGGCAACGGCCGCAGTCGTACCCGTTCCGGAGAATGGGTCGAGCACCATGTCGCCTTCTTTACTGGTCGCCAGCAGAACGCGGTGAAGCAGGCCTTCAGGCTTTTGCGTCGGGTGAACCTTTTTGCCGTCTTCACGTTTCAGGCGCTCCTGGCCGGTGCAGATTGGAATGGTCCAGTCTGAACGCATCTGAAGATCGTCATTGAAGGTCTTCAGAGCATCATAATTGAAGGTGTAAGGCTTCTGATTGGCGTGTTTGGTCGCCCAGATCAGGGTCTCGTGCGCATTCTGGAAGCGCGTGCCCTTGAAGTTCGGCATTGGGTTGGTTTTACGCCAGATCACGTCATTCATGATCCAGAAGCCGGAATCCTGAAGGACCGTGCCGACGCGGAAAATATTGTGATAGCTGCCAATCACCCAGATTGCGCCCGTATCTTTCAGGACACGGCGGCAGGCGGTCAGCCATTCATGGGTGAAGAGGTCGTAGGCATCAAAGCTGTCAAACTGATCCCAGTCATCTGTAACGCCGTTCACTTCGGAGTTGTCAGGACGGGTCAGATCACCGCCGAGCTGGAGATTGTAGGGCGGGTCCGCAAAAATCAGATCGACAGATTTTTCCGGCAAGCGGTTCATCACATCGATGCAATCACCTTCAATGATCACATTTTCCAGAGCGTCCATGTCGAAACGACCTCGTATAAGTATCCAGTTAAACGGACAATCCGAAGTGATTTGATGAAGAATGTCTTACCAGATCGGGGTGTTCAATATTTTTGATTCGTTTTTTGCATCAGAACTCGAATGCGAACTGGGAATCGTCTTTGGCGGGGGGGCGGAATAAATCACTTCGCAGCGGCGCAGCTGATTGCGTGTAGCCAAGGCGGCTGACTGCTTTTTGAAAACGTTCAGCGATCAAATCTGCGTAGATCCCTTCACCTCGCTGACGGGTATGCCAGTCGGCGTCATAGTCTTTTCCGCCGCGCATTTCGCGCAAGGCATTGATCACACGGGTTGTGCGATCGGGGTAATGCACCGTCAGCCATTCATGGAAAATGTCTTTCAGCTCATATGGCAGGCGAAGAAGGACATATCTGGCACTGCGCGCACCTGCCTTCCGGCCCGCGAGCAGTAAATGCTCCAGCTCCATATCGTTGAGGCATGGAATGATGGGCGCAGTCATTATGGTGACGGGAATACCAGCCGCGCTGAGATCGCGAATTGTCTTGATGCGCAGGGGCGCAGAGGCCGCACGCGGTTCCATTTTCCGGCAGAGATCTGGCTTGAGGGAGGTGACGGAGACGCCAACGCTGACAAGCTGTCGTTCCGCCATGTCGGAGAGTATATCAATGTCGCGGCGTATCAGAGCCGACTTTGTAAGGATCACGACAGGGTGGTTGAAGTCTGAAAGCGTTTTCAAAAGCTCTCGCGTTAAACGCAGGCGTCGCTCTTCGGGCTGATAGCAGTCGGTGTTTACACCCAGCGCAATAGGCTTTGCCTTATAGCTGCGGGCGGATAATTCCTTGCGCAGAAGATCAACCGCATTGTGTTTGAAATAGAGCTGACGCTCAAAGTCCACACCAGCCGAATGGCCAAGATAGGCGTGCGATGGGCGCGCAAAACAATAGACACAGCCGTGCTCACAGCCCCGATAGGGGTTTATGGATCGATCGAATGAAATATCCGGAGATGCATTCTTAGTGATGATTGTACGCGCCGCTTCGCGATGCCAGTTTATGAGAGAGGCTTCATCGAGTGCGTCCCGTTCATTCTCCCAGCCATCGTCAAAACTTTCGCGTGACTGGGTTTCAAAACGCCCGGTCGGATTGGAAACAGCGCCTCGCCCTTTCCGGTGCTCGCCGGGAGAGAGCCGGTGAAGGTCAGAATGACTAACCCGTCCCCGGGGCTGAAGTTTCTGTTTCGTTCTCATAACCGCAGACAATATCGGGACAAAAAGAACAAAACAAGAACAATAATTCGTTCTCCACATAATTGACCATTCTCTTGGGGAAGGGTAGGTGGAAGGCCTCTTCGGGGAGTAGCCGTTCGCACTTTCAGCGGAAGTTACGTCAACAAACTTGGTCCTCGGACCATGGCGTAATTGGCGGGCCTAAGGCCTGGATTGGTGAGACCGACGATGCACATAGCCGGCTGGGCTGCCGGGTTATGTCTGCATCGTTGTGTCTGAAACCGGTGGCCCGGAAGGGAAGTTAAATGGAAGCTTTGTGGATATCGACGCTGATCGTGGCAATTGCCGAGATCGGCGATAAAACGCAGCTGCTCGCGATTGTTCTCGCAGCGAAATTCCGAAAACCGGTTCCAATCATTCTGGGTATTCTGGCCGCAACGCTGGTCAATCACGGCCTTGCGGCGGGACTTGGCGTTCTGATCTCGGAGTTTCTGGATGGGGTCTGGTTCCGGGTTCTAGTGGCGATCTCGTTTCTGGCAATGGCCGCCTGGGCGCTCATTCCTGACAAGGAAGATGAGGATGCCGCGACGAGCAAATCGGGCAGTGTATTCATCACCACGCTGATTGCCTTTTTCCTCGTTGAGATTGGTGACAAAACCCAGATCGCGACGACGCTTCTGGGTGCGCGATTTGAAGACATTGTCTTCGTCACGCTCGGCACGACGCTGGGCATGATGATTGCCAATATTCCGGCGGTTCTTCTGGGTGAGGCGGCGACCCGCATCATTCCGTTGAAATATGTGCGTTGGATCGCAGCTGCCCTGTTCGCCGTTCTGGGCGTCTGGTTGCTGATAGATATCTTTCTGACTTAGCCGAACTGGCGGGTGTTACGCAGATTTGCGTGAGGCCCGCCATTTCACCAGCGCCTCGCCGTCATCCAGATCAATCGCTTCGCGAAGTCTGGCGATGCGGGCAGGCTCCAGATTTCGACAGACATCAGCCATGGCATGTTCGCTGGACCAGCGCACCTTTTGAAAGGGCGGCTGCAAGCCTGTACGTTTGCGAAGGCCCAATATCCAGAACCCACCATCATCGGCGGGGCCAAAAACCGCCTCATGCGATTTCAGTGCTTCGCACGCCAGATGAATATCTCTGCGCGTGACATCTGGCATATCCGTCCCGAGAAACAGAACATTGCCCATTGGGGCGTTATGATAAGCGCGGGCGAGCCGGTCGCCCAGACTGCCTCCGCCTTGCGGCATACGTGGCAAATGCGGTGGCCAGAAAGGCGCGCTCGAAGACAACATCTGATCGGGCGCCACGGATAGAATGCTCACCCAGCGCGGATCAGACACTTCCCGGAATACTTTTGCGCAGGTCATAGCGTTTACGCGCTGCGCGGCGCTCCAGCCTATATCTTTACCGAGACGGGTTTTGGACAGGCCGATACGGTTCGGCTTTGTGAAAATGAAAAGCGTATTCGCAGTCATGAGATCAGCGATAGTCCTGAGCGAGCTTTTCAGGCGACGCCCCCAGATAATACCGCATCAGCAGGAACGCATTGGAATAGGCGCGCTTGCGCCAGCCATCGCGCTCATACTTTTCCGCTGACGTGAAGGCCTTGCCCGGCAGGATAGCGAGGTTTTTCTTGCCGATCCGGCGGACGATGTCGACGTCTTCCATCAGCGGCATGTCTTCAAAGCCGCCAATGCGGTCGTAATGCGCGCGGGACATGAAAAGCCCCTGATCGCCATAAGGCAGACCAAGCACGCGGGCGCGTTTGTTTGCACGGTTTTCCAGCCAACGCGCCTGTTTGTCTTTGCTGCGATATCGAAGGCTGAAAGCGGCCGCCATATCTGGTGCGGTGCGCATATGGTCTTCGACATGGTCTGGCCAGTCCTGATCGAGCCAGGTGTCTGAATGCAGGAAAAGCAGCCATTCGCCCTTGGCGTTCAATCCGCCTGTACGCAGCTGTCTGCCGCGCCCCTTGCCAGAGGCGCAAATGAGCCGCGCGCCCCACTGAAAGGCAAGATCGCCGGTCCGGTCATTCGAGCCGCCATCGACGATGATGACTTCGCGAACAAGGTTGGCTGTCAGGCCCGGAAGAAGCATATTCATACAGGCCTCTAATTCGGCCTCAGAATTGAGCGTCGGAATGATGACGGAAATAGGTGCGGGCAAAACGCGAAGACCTTCTGGAATTAGCAGGCGTTTTGAATCACGGACGCTTGTCCGGGGCAATGCCCAACGTTTCAAGCGTGTTCAAAATATTGAGAAGATCTGACCACGCCTTTGCTTTCTCGGCTGGACGGCGCAGCAGATAGGCTGGATGGAAGATTGGGAAGACAGGTACGGGTGAAGAGAGCCCCGGAACGGTCAGGTCAAACTGGCGGCCTCGCAGGCGGGTAATGCCTTCTTCGACGCCGAGAAGGGATTTTGCGGTCACCGTGCCGGCAGCAATGATCAGCTTTGGCTTCACCAGCGCAATATGTTTGTCGACAAATGGCCGACAGATGGCGAGTTCATCTTCGCTCGGATTTCTGTTTCCCGGCGGGCGCCAGTAATTCACATTGGTGATATAGGTGTTCTCTTTGCGGGAGAGGCCGATGCTGGCGAGCATACGGTCGAGCAGATGGCCCGCATTGCCAACAAAAGGTCTGCCCTCTTTATCTTCATCACGGCCTGGGCCTTCACCAATGACCATAATGTCTGCGGCTGGATTGCCATCGGCAATGACCGTTTTGCTGGCAGTTGTTTTCAGGTCACAGCCGTCAAAGCCTTCAATTGCGGCTCTCAGGGCTTCAAGCGTAGTAGCGCCATCTGCAAGCGCGCGGGCTTTTGTAAGCGGACCTTCCGCTTTCGCTTTGGCGCGCGCGCTTGACGATTGAGGTGCAGCGGCAGGAGCAGACGGGCTGGATGGGTCTGACGCTGTGCGGGCTGGCTGCTTAGGCGCTGAGCCGACTTTTAAAATTCTGTCGATGGACTTCTGATCGACACTCACGCCTGCATCTTCCCACCATGCGGTGAGGGCGCGCAGGCTCTCTTTTGAGTGTTCTGATAATTCCATCACGCAAACGATTCTTGTTGTCTTATCTGCGGCTGACGTTACGCAGTTTTCCTGCGAAGGGCTATAGGTTCAGCCGCAGATCTTCAGGTGAAAGCGTGCTGGGTGAGGTCAGAACCGGCGCGACAGCCCAAGCTGGAGTATCGGGTAGAACTCATAATCGGCGAGTTCCTCTTCCAGAGATTGGCGTTCGTTTTCGACCAGCTGCTGAATGTATTCCGATTCTGAATAGGTTCCGCCAACCGAGCGCAGGCTCACATCTGCCTCGCCAAAATAGGCGACCCCCATCAGGGCGTGCAATCCGAATGAATTGTCGGTGAAGAATGTAGAGTTATAGCCAAAGCCCAGGAATGGCGCGTAGTCACCATAGGAGGCTTCGCCCTGCAGATAGCCGTATTCAACCGGTGTCATCGTCATGCCGTAAATATCAAAGCTTTGAGAAGACGTTGCGGTCAGATCAATCGCCTGTCGCCCTGCATACAAGCCAGCAGTCAGAAAGACCGGAAGATCCAGAGGGTAGACGTCGACGAAAGCGCTGCCGCCCTTGAACTCGAGGTCACCATCATACGAAATATCTGAATCATCGATATTTGCGCTTACAGTGATGGTATTCATGCCGCCGCGAAGGTGGAAATGGTCTGTGAAACGATAGGTCGTTTCAAGGGTGCCGCCCGATGTTCCTGCGCTAGCCGATATCGACCAGTTTTCAGAACGTTCGGCATAGGCTGGCAAGCTCGTCGCAAGTGCAACGAAGAGAACACTGATACAGAATTTCATGATGATGCCTTCCAGTCTCAATTTCCGAGTAATGGAGGCGCGCCCACAAGTTAAAACATACAGTCCAAATGTGGCAGATTTGGGGCAGATATAGTCTAAATTCTACTATAGTGAAGTAGTTTATGTATAGTATGGTTAACGTAAATGTCTTGTTAACATTGAATTTGCGGAGCTGTCTTCGCTAAGGCCGCTGCGTGCTGGTTAATCCCAACAATACCGACATTTTGAGTGCAGAATTATCAACAGGCGAAATAAAATATACGCCTGATTGCCTCACCACTTGAATTACACGGTAGAAATCATGCATTAGCGGTGGTGAGGCAGGTTTCGACTTTTGTCGAATAACCGCGTAAATGCATTGCGCGCTTTATCAACGCGCACTGGCTTGGGGAGTTATAAAATGGCGTCAGACGCTGTCGAACGTGAATCAATGGAAGTCGATGTACTGATCATTGGTGGCGGACCTGCGGGTCTTTCCGCTGCGATCAGACTTATGCAGCTCGCTCAGGAAAAGGGCGAAGAACTATCAGTAATCGTCCTTGAAAAGGGCGGCGAAATCGGTGCTCACATTCTTTCAGGTGTGGTTGTTGACCCAATCGGTCTCGACACGCTGTTGCCAGACTGGCGCACGCGTGACAATCGTCCACTGAAAACCGAAGTCACTGGCGATAAATTCAAATATCTCGGCCATAAAGGCTCACTGGATATTTCCTGGCTGCCAATGCCGGGCTTCATGAAGAACCACGGTAACTTCACCGGGTCTCTTGGCAACGTCACTCGTTTCCTCGCTGAAGAAGCTGAAGGTATGGGCGTTGAGATTTTTCCGGGCTTTGCTGCGTCTGAGCTGGTCTATGGTGAAAACGGCGAAGTCACAGGCGTTATCGCTGGCGTGAATGGCCTCGACGCTGAAGGCAATCCAAAGCCAGATTACGAGCCAGGCATGGAACTGCTCGGCAAGTATGTTCTGTTCGCAGAAGGTACACGTGGCTCACTCACCAAGAAGCTGATCTCCAAGTTTGATCTTGATGCAGACAGCGAGCCGCAAAAATACGGTATCGGCCTGAAAGAGCTTTGGTCTGTTCCGGAAGAAAATTTCCAGGAAGGCTATGTTCAGCACACGCTTGGCTGGCCTCTGGCTGACAATGTTGGCGGCGGGTCTTTCCTTTATCACTTCCGTGACAATGGCGAGCCGTTCATCTCACTCGGCTTCGTCGTTCACCTGAACTATGAAAACCCGTATCTCGCGCCTTATCAGGAATTCCAGCGCTGGAAGCACCATCCTGAAGTCATCAAATATCTCGAGGGCGGTAAGCGCGTATCTTACGGTGCACGTGCCATCACAGAGGGTGGCTGGCAGTCTGTGCCTAAGCTCTCTTTCCCAGGTGGTGCACTGATCGGGTGTTCTGCTGGCTTTGTGAACGTGCCGCGTATCAAGGGCTCTCACAACGCAATCCTGACCGGCATGATGGGCGCAGAAGCTGCGTTCAACGCGCTTCAGGACGGCCGTTCCGGCGATGAGCTGGTCGAGTATCAGGACGCGTATGAAAACTCCAGCGTCTACAAAGAGCTGAAGACCGTTCGTAACGTGAAGCCTCTGCTCTCACGCTTCGGCACCATTCTGGGCACAGGCCTAGGTGGCGTCGAAATGTGGCTGAACACCATTATTGGCTGGTCGCCATTCGGCACGATGTCTCACAACAAAACCGATGCGGCGTCTCTGAAGCCTGCGTCTAAATTCAAGCCGATCGATTATCCGAAGCCAGATGGCAAGATCAGCTTCGACAAGCTGACGAACGTGGCCTTCACCAACACATATCACGGTGAAGATCAGCCATGCCATTTGCGTCTGCTCGATCCTGATCTGCAGAAGTCTTCTGAACTGGGCGTTTTCGACGGTCCATCTGCACGTTACTGCCCGGCAGGCGTGTATGAATGGGTCGAAGAACCAAACGGTGAGAAGCGCTTCCAGATCAACTCACAGAACTGCATTCACTGCAAAACCTGTGACATCAAGGACCCGAACCAGAACATCAACTGGGAAACCCCAGAAGGTGGCGGCGGTCCGGCTTATCCAAACATGTAATTTCAAAGAAAACGGGCAGGTCTTTCCTGCCCGTTTTTACATTGCTGAGATTTTATCGGCCTTACACAAGAATTCGGATTGTTTTTTATCTGCGCTTCTTTCAGTTTGGTCGGATGAAACTCACATTCCGTTCTGTACTGGCCTGTGCGGGCATTTCCGCTCTGGCCGCGTGTACCACACCGTCTGCAACGTCACGCCCAACGCTTCCGGAAGGATGGGTGCAGGCGCCGGAACCGCCAGAAGCGGACCAGTATTCTGATTTCCTGATCGGGCGTTATGCCTCGCTGACCAATGATCCTGTGCTAGCAGCAGAAACCTTTCTGCGCGCATCCAACCGTGCACCTGATGACGCGGTTTTGAAAGAGCGCGCGATATTCTCGCTATTACTTGCCGGGGATACTGACGAAGCTCTGGAGATGGCGCGAGAGAACACGAATGAGCTTGGTTCGTTTTCTTCGCTTTCACGTCTGGCGCTGGGCGTCTCCGAAATGGAGGCAGGCAATTATGCTGCCGCCCGTGAAATCCTGACGACAGGTGAGGTCGGTCCATTCAATCGTATCGTGTCGCGCATGGTCGCTGCATGGGCTGCCTATGGCGAGGGCGATTACACGGCCGCTGACACCCACATCATTGAAAGCCTTGTCGGTGACGACGTTCTGGACGGTGTGTCGCTCTATATGCTCGCGCTTTTGCAGATGTCTGAAGGCGATGATGAAGAAGCTTTGGGAACGTTCCGTGCCGTCTGGTCGGAACGTATGCGCCTTGCTGTCGCCGCTGAACATTATATGCGTGTGCTGGTCGATAATGGCCGCTCAGAAGAGGCGCTGCGTATCGCCGATGAGTTTTATTCTGATGTCGGCCACAACCCTGCGATTGATGTGGTGGAACAGAGCATTCGCGCTGGCGAAGAGGTGTCTGTTCAGCGTCTGACGCCTCGTGAGGGCGCCGCATTGTCTATGTATTCGCTGGCTGCGGCACTGGCGGCAGAAACGCAGGATGATGTTGCAGGCGTCTATTTCAATCTGGCGCTGGTTCTGAACCCGGAACTCGATATCGCACGCAATATGCTCGGCAGTACGCTGGACGCGGCAGGACGAGGCGATGAAGCGATTTCAATTCTGACTGAGGTGTCCCCGTCCTCTCCGTTCTATGCGACATCCCAGGGGCAGCTGGCCTGGATTTATCGCCGCAAGGAGATGAATGAGGAGGCTATTCGCGTTGCCTCCGAAGCGCTTGAAGTGACTGAGGACCGCGAGCTGACCATTCAACTAGGTGAGCTGTATCGCTCTTTAGAGCGATTTGATGAGGCGCATTTCTGGTTCGACAAGGTGATCACGCAGGACGAAGCTGACGGTCGCGAAGACTGGCTCGTTTATTATGCGCGTGGCGTCGTGAACCATGAACTCGATAACTGGGCCGCAGCGGAAGCTGATTTCCTTCGCTCGCTGGAAATTGACGGCACTCAGGCGCAGGTTTTGAATTATCTTGGCTATTCCTGGGTGGACCGGGGCGAGCATTTGGAGCGTGCCTTTGTCATGATCCAGCAGGCGGTCGCGCTTCAGCCATACTCCGGATACATCGTCGATAGTCTCGGCTGGGCGTATTACCGGCTTGGGCAGTATGATCAGGCTGTGCTCTTCCTGGAGCATGCTGTGGAACTGGCGCCGGATGATCCAACGCTGAATGACCATCTGGGCGATGCGTATTGGCGGGTAGGGCGTGAGCTTGAGGCGCGTTTCCAATGGCGTCATGCGCTTGCGCAGCAGCCTGATGAAGAATTGGTGCCTCAGATCGAAGCCAAGATTGCGAATGGCCTGACGGCTGAGCCAGTATCTGTCCTTGCAGATGGCAATAACGAACCAACTGAAACGACACCCTGAGCCACAGGACGTTTTCCGTGATCAGCATATCTGCCCCGGCAAAGGTCAATCTGTATCTGCATGTCGGTCCGGCGCGCGCTGATGGTCGCCACCCACTAGATAGTCTTGTGGTATTTGCTGATCGCGCTGCCGCTGATCGGCTGAGTTTTGTGCCGGGCGAGGCAGGGCTGCGCTTCAGTGTGACTGGACCCAACGCCTCCCATCCATTGCTGGGCGCCTCGGAAGACAATCTGATTGTGAGGGCTGTTCGCCTGTTCGAGGCGTGGTCCGGCCGCAATGTAGACGGCCAATTGCGGCTGGAAAAGCATCTGCCAATCGCTGCAGGTATTGGCGGCGGGTCTGCCGACGCGTCTGCGACGCTCCGCTTGCTGTGCGCTGCTTATGACATTGGCGAAGATGTCCCCGAAGATTTAATGCAGGCGAGTGTGCCGCTTGGCGGTGATGTGCCTGCTTGCCTGGCGGGGGCACCCGTTCTGATGCGGGGCGATGGCGACCGGGTTGAACCTCTTGCAGAAACGACAACGCCTCTTCACGCCGTTCTTGCGAATTCTGGACTGCAGTGTCCGACCGGGCCTGTCTTTAACGCGTTCGATGCGCAATCTGACATTCCGGAGTTTCGGGAAGTCAGCCCGCCAGGGGCGAGCGAATTGGGTGGGTTTGTTCAGGCACTACAGACCGACTATCGAAACGACCTGCAAGCGCCAGCTATTTCGCTGGTCCCGGAGATCGCTGATCTCTTATTAGAGCTGGAAAACACTGGGCGACCGATGTTTTCTGCCATGTCCGGATCTGGTGCGACCTGTTTTGCGATCTATGAAGACGCTTTGGCGGCGCAGTCGGCTGCTGCCGCGCTGAAAACGCATCATCCGGATTGGTGGGTTGTATCTACCGTTTTAGGGCGCGCCGGGTTTGACCTGACGCGCCAAGCCGAATAGATCAGAACATCGGAATGGGGCTGTGATGTTTGAGTTGATTTTGCTTCCGGTCGCCCTTTCTGTGGCGGCTCTTATTCTCGCTGTTCTTGTTGGTGGACTGCTGATCCGTTTCGGCCCGAAGGATGCGCCGAACGGGGGACATAAAGACCATGCTGTTGGTATGCCGACTTCTGGCGGAATAGCCGTTTTTGCGACCGTTATCCCACTGACGATTCTGCTCTTTTTTCTGAAAAGTGACTGGTTCAGTTTTCCGATTTTCGCCCTGCTCGGTGGGGCGGTCTATATGTTTATCATGGGCGTCTGGGACGATATTGTCGCCTTGCCTGCGCTGCCAAAACTATTGGCCCAGCTCGTGATTGCCGGGGCGGTGGCCTATTTCGGTGTTCGGGTCAGCTTTTTTGATCTCGCGCGCAATAGCTGGGAAACCGGCGTGATTGTGGGGACGCTCGGGTCTGCGGCCTGGATGGTCGTTGTCACCAATGCCGTGAACTTCATGGACGGGTCTGATGGCTTGGCAGTTGGCTCTTCAGCAGTTATCGCCGCTGCGCTGACATTTCTGGCGGCCGTGACCGGCGTTTACGATGTGATGGCGTTCGCGCTGATCCTGTTGGGCGGGCTTTTGGGGCTGCTCTTCTGGAATGGGCGCGGCAAGCTGTTTTCCGGCGATGCAGGTGCGCTGTTTATCGGGCTCTATCTAGCCGGACTTACCCTGATCTGGATTGAACGCACGCATGTGTCTGTCTGGATTGCGCCCGCACTATTTGTAGCATTCCTGTCTGATGTGCTGCTGACACTGGTCTGGCGCTATCAGCATGGTCGCAAGCTGATGCAGCCGCACAAAGAGCACATCTATCAGATTATTCTGAAGGCGGGCATTTCACAGCCGCTGACAGCATGGATTTACGCATGGATCAGCGTGCATGGGGCGCTGGTGGCGGGGATCTCTTTGATCTTCCCGATGGGCGGAGCGCTGGTTGGCTTCGCTATCCTGATTTTGATTATGTATATTCTGAACCGCAAAATCCGCGCTTCAGCGATCAATCACGGTCATCTGGTCCCGTAAAAACCGCGCTTAATAGGCGCGGTCTACACAGAAATCAGCAAGCCCGGACAGTGCGTCGACATAAGGGGATGGAGGCACATCCTGCAGGGCGCGCTTGGCAATCTCAACATATGAACGGGCTTCTGCCAGCGTGTCTTTCGCCGCGCCGGTAGAGCGGATCAGATGGATAGCGTGTGGCAGGTCGCTCTCTTCCTGTTTGTCGGGATTAAGCGCACGGTCCCAGAAGGCTTTATCTTCTGCATTGCCGCGACGGCGTGCGATAACGACCGGCAGAGTGATTTTACATTCGCGGAAGTCGTCGCCGACAGCCTTACCGATAACGGATGTCGTGCCGCCATAGTCGAGCGCATCATCCACCAGCTGGAAAGCGAGGCCGAGATTTTTGCCGTAAGAGCGCATGGCGCGGACTTGAGCTTCAGTCGCATCAGCGCAAACTGCGCCAGACTCTGAAGCTGCTTCGAACAGCGCCGCAGTTTTGGCTTCGATAATGCGGAGATATTCTTCAGTTGGCAGGTCGAGCTGACCCATGACAGCCAGCTGGTGCACTTCGCCTTCTGCAATCACGCTGGACGCGTTGGATAGAATATCCAGAACGGGCAGGCGACCAGTTTCAACCATCAGGGTGAAAGCGCGTGCGAACAGGAAGTCACCAACGAGAATGCTGGCGGAATTGCCCCAGACATTCTTTGCAGCCGGCTTACCGCGGCGCAGGTCGGATTCGTCAACAACGTCGTCATGCAGCAGCGTGGCTGTGTGAATGAACTCAACAGCAGCGGCCAGGCAGTGGACCGGCTCCATCTTTTCCGCGCCGCAGGCTTTCGCCGCAGCAAGCGTGATGAGCGGGCGCAGGCGTTTGCCGCCAGCAGAAACGATATAGCCAGACAGATTAGGAATTACGGAAACAGGGCTCGCAGCACGTTCGGTCAGCAGCGCTTCAGTCGCAGCTACATCTTCGTCCAGCAGGCCGGACAGAATCTGGAAGGCATTCTGTGGTTCTATTTTTAGCGGTGTCGCGTCCAAGGATCAGGCCCTTCTAATCAGCATGTGTCTTTATAAAGTTTACTTCTCAAATAAAAAAAGAGCTGACATGCTGCCCGCGTCACTCCGCCGCCACTCAGACTGTACGAACAGATGGTCCGATAGGTTCTTGGCCCAGATCAAAAGGAAAAGCAAACACTTGGAAGAGCTTATTCGGACGAACAATCCCGTCGAATTATCTTTTATTCGCGCTCTGCTTGAAGAAGCGGGCATTGAATTCGTTCTGCTTGATGATTTCGCCAGCGGGGTTGAAGGCTCCATTGGTGCGATCCAGCGCCGTATCCTTGTGGAAAGCGATCAGGTGAATCGCGCGCGGCGTTTATTGAACGAGGCCAAGAGATCGCTTGATGAGTAATGTCACCGAAGACTGGCTCCTGAATGAGCAGGTCCGGATATTCCAGCCCGAGAAGGGATACCGCGCGGGCCTCGATGCCATCCTGCTTGCGGCGAGCTTGTCTGAGAAGCCGGGCCAGCATGTTCTGGATATAGGCTGCGGAGCGGGCGGAGCGCTTTTCCCTGCCGCATGGCGATTGAGTGAGAGCCGATTCACCGGGCTTGAGCGGGATGAGACCATGCTGCCGCTGGCACAGCGCGGCGTTGAAGAAAACGGGTTTTCTGACCGGGTAGAGATTGCCTCTCAGGATGTGTCGGACATTCCTGCTGACTGGGAAAATCGCTTCGATCAGGTCATGTCCAACCCGCCCTATTTTGAGCCGGGAAAAATCCAGACTGTGCATGAAGGGCGTACTCACGCCTATATGGCGGAAGTGCCTCTGAAAGACTGGCTGAAAGCCATGTTGTTTGTGACCAAACCGAAGGGGCGCATCACATTGGTTCACAGGGCCGGTGAGCTGGGTGAAATTCTGGCTTATCTCATCAGCCGGGCAGGGCAGATTGAAATTCTGCCGATTCGCTCTGCACCTGGTGAGCCTGCAAAACGGGTGATTGTGACCGGCCGCAAAGGCTTACGCCGTGGCGAGACCGTGCTTCATGAGGGCCTGATCATGCATCAGGCGAAGGGCGATCCTGCCTATACTTCAAGAGCCGCTGATATTCTTGCAGGTGCAGCGCTCGACTGGCATTGAGCCGCTCGAATGAGGCTGGTTAGTCTCAATTGATTGAAGTGGGGTGTTTATGCGCGGCTATCTAGAGACGATTCAGTTTGCCGTGCTCCTGTTTCCGCTCGTTTTTCTGATTCTGCTGCCAGCGCTGTTTTACATTTATAAGAAACGAACGGGTGAGACGCGGCGATATCGTTCTGCGTTTCTGTTGGCTTTCGGTTTTGCGGTCTTCACTGCGACTTTGTTGACGGTTCTGCCTCTTCCAGATTTTACCGGAGCATACTGTGAGCAACGTGCGAGATATTTTGCCCTCGTGCGGCTCGAGCCGTTCAATTCCATGCAGAGCATTATCAATTATGTGAAGTGGAATGGTGGGCTGTCTCTGGGCACGACTTTGGGCAATCGCCAGCTCTGGCAGGTTGGACTGAATTTTCTGATGCTCGCGCCTGCAGGGTTTCTCCTTCGCGCGCTGTGGCGTGTGAATTGGTGGCAAGTCCTGCTTCTGGGCATCGGCTTTTCGCTGTTTCTGGAACTGACGCAATTAACGGGCATCTGGTTCATCGCTCCATGCCCGTATCGGGTATTTGATGTGGACGATCTGATGGCAAATTCCTCCGGCGCGCTTTTTGGCTGGCTAGTCGGCGGTATTCCGATTTTCTATCACATTCTGAAACGCGGCCTGACTGAAGAGGCATAAGGCGCCTGCCTTATTCTGACCGATTTAGGATGATCTGATTTTATCGTAGATACGTCATAGGGAGGCCTCCATATGCAGATCATCTTTGCCATGCTGCTCATGATGGGGCTGGTCTTTGGCCTTCTGATTGCCGCTCTTGGTCATCCGCGTGTCTATCGGCTGTTTTTCGGCGGCTCATTGAAATCGCTCGACCGATAAAAAAAAGCGGACCATCTGGCCCGCTTTCTTCATTTTATGCTGTCCGCGATCAGATGGACGAGAGAATTTCCGCAGCGGCCTCATGGCAGCGATCAATCTCATGATCGAGACCTACGCAGATGCGTGTCCATTCCGGCATGGCTGTCCAGCGATTGCCGACAACGCGCACGCCGCGATCCATCATCTGACGGGCGAATTCAGCATTGCTCATGCCGACATCCATGAAGATGAAGCTACCCTGCGGACTTGGTGCGATCGGGCGACCAAGATCAGCAGCCATAGCGATCAGGCGATCGCGACCAGCTTTCGTTTTTAGGCGCATTTCTTCGAAGTGAGCGGTGTCTTCGAGAGACGCACGCGCTGCAACGATGCCGAGTTGGTTCACGCTTGAAAGGTGACCATAGCCGCGCCATTCCATTGCCATGTCAGCAGGCATGAGGGCGTAACCAATACGCTGACCCGCCATGCCGTAGATTTTGGAGAAGGTGCGCGCCACAACAACCGGGCGACCCATCTCAACGTATTTCGTCATAACGCCAGCTGGATAGTCTTCAGCCATGTCGAGATAAGCTTCGTCGATGAAGATCGGGTTGGTCTGAGAGACAGTATCAACAAACGCATCCAGAACCGCAGGATCAATTGTGCGGCCAGTTGGGTTGTTTGGGTTGCAGAGGTAAACCGCCATGCCCGGCGCAACCTGAGCTGCAATGGCTTCCATATCGTAGCCGAGATCTGGCGTCAGCGGCGTGTAGATGACGTTTGCGCCATAGGCTTCAGCAACGCGCGGAACGCCTTCATACGTAACCGCAGATGTCAGAATGGTTTTGTCATTCATGAATGCCCACTGAGAGAAGGCAGCCAGAAGCGGCGTAGAACCGTTCGTGATGAGAACTTGTTCCGGCGCAACGCCTTCGCGTGCAGCGATGTACTCGCCCAGCTCCACCAGGCTAGGGCCAGAATAGCGATAGATATTGCCAACTTCAGCACGCATGGCTTCCATAGCCATAGGCGATGGGCCAAACGGGTTCTCGTTGGAAGACATGATGGCAATGCCGCTCGTGTCCGGTGCAGCTTCGGCGGTATCTGCAACAGCTTCTGACTGCGAGCACCCCGAAAGCAGTCCGAGACCAGCTGCGCCGGCGCCCACGCCTGCGAGTTTAAGCCAGTGGCGACGTGAAATTAGCGGAGAGTCCGCGTGGATGAGGTCTGACATGATTATTCCCTGCAAATGCGCGCGGGCAATATTCAACCCAGACAGAATATGCCCCGCGACATCACTTCATTGCGGGGCAAATTTGTTCTCGCGCAAGTTTGGCGCCGAATAATCACAAAAACATGGTGAGTATTGCGACAATTCCATGCCGCTATGCTTAATGCTGAGGCTCCAGCTCGCCTATATCACGGTGCATCCGTCGAATCCGGAGCACATTCCGGCTCCCGGAATTTACCCTGCTTACATACTTGTTTCGGGCAGAACTTGCGGCTAGCTTCCGCGCGAATTCTGAAAGGGCCTCGTCCATGGCAATTGTCGCCGCTGAAAAACCAAAAAGCTTCCAGGACATCATTCTCACGCTTCAGGCCTACTGGGCGGAGAAAGGCTGCGCTATTCTGCAGCCATACGATATGGAAGTGGGTGCAGGTACGCTGCATCCGGCGACCGTTCTTCGTGCGCTTGGCCCTAAAAACTGGAACGCGGCCTATGTTCAGCCGTCGCGCCGTCCCGCCGATGCGCGCTATGGTGAGAACCCCAACCGCCTTGGCCATTATTACCAGTTCCAGGTCATTCTGAAGCCGAACCCGATCAACATTCAGGATCTCTATCTGGAGAGCCTTTATGCCATCGGCATCGACCCGGAAATTCACGACATTCGCTTTGTTGAGGATGACTGGGAAAACCCGACAGTCGGTGCATGGGGGCTTGGATGGGAAGTCTGGTGCGATGGTATGGAAGTCAGCCAGTTTACCTATTTCCAGCAGGTTGGCGGCCTTGATGTTCGCCCGGTTTCTGGTGAGCTGACTTATGGTCTGGAACGTCTGGCCATGTATGTGTTCGGCGTCGACAATGTATACGACATGCCGTTCAACGCGCCGGATAGCCCAAACCCGCTCACCTATGGCGATGTGTTCCTTGAAAATGAGCGTCAGCAATCTGCGTTCAATTTCGAGCATTCCAATGTGGACATGCTGAAGCGTTGGTTTGAGGATTGTGAAATGCAGTCCAAAGAATTGCGCGAGGCGGGCAAGCCGCTGCCAGCTTATGACTATGCGCTGAAAGCGTCTCACACCTTCAACCTGATTGATGCACGCGGCGCGATTTCGCCGACCGAACGTCAGGCCTATATCGGCCGCGTTCGCGATCTTGCGCGTGGTGCAGCTGAGCTTTGGGCGAAACAGGAAGAAGAGCGCGCGGCCTGATCGGATAGATTTTGATCCACATCACTGACCAGATACAGATTCAGGACTGGGAGCTGACGGAGAGTTTTACGACGTCTTCAGGGCCCGGTGGTCAGAATGTAAATAAGGTCGCCACCGCTGTTGAATTGCGCTTTGAGGCAGAACGTAGCCCCAATCTGCCAGATCCCGTCAAAAGACGCCTGAAGCGCATTGCCGGTCGCAAATGGACCAGTGACGGCGCTGTTCTGCTTCAGGTGCAGGACACGCGCAGTCAGGCGCGCAACCGGGAGATCGCGCGCGAGCGCCTTGCGGAGATGATCCAGCAGGCCTTGATTGTGCCCAAGAGGCGCATCCCGACAAAACCATCCAAATCCAGTCAGCGTAAGCGCATGGATCAGAAGACCCATCGCGGCTCCATCAAATCCATGCGGGGCAAGGTGGATCCGGGCCATGAATAGGCCAGCTGCATAAAGTTTCGCGCCGTTGCCCGGCATTCAGATGCGCCGTGAGATAGTCGCTTATCAAAGCAGATTTCGAACGGAGTTTTCCCGTGAACAAAACCCAGATTGCGTCTCTTCTGGCCGGAACAATGGCGACGGCCATTCTCGGCTTCGCTGCGCCCGTCATGGCGCAGAATGCGACCATGAGCTCAAATGCCAGCTGGCTGACGAGCGAGTTCAATTCCCGTTATCAGTCGCGCCTTCAATTGGCTGAAGATATCGCGCGCATTCATATGCGGTCTCAATATCCGTCTGTCATCGTGTCGGACATGATGGGACAGGAGCAAATGACGGCGGAAGACCGGGAGCAATTCCTTACGGCGATTGACCCGGTTTTTGCGTCCGCTGCTGAACGCGCCTCGAATGAGCTGAAATCCAAAGTCCAGCAATATGGCTGGGACGGGCTCTCCCAGGCGGGCAGTTATGTGATGGGGCTGGCCTTCGATATTGTCATCGAATCGCCTGACGAAGCCTTCCGCAGAGCATCGCTCACAGCATTTGAGCCGCTTGCGAGGGATGAGATCATCAATCCGTACACTTTCGCCTTCTTTTATGACGATGTGATGGTCACCAATGGTGAGGCCCAGCGTTGGGGCACACAGGGCCAGTGCATGAATGGGCGCTGGGAAATCGCGCCAGTGGAAGATCAGGCCAATCTCGATGCGCGGCGCCAGCATATCGGTATGTCTTCGCTCGCAGACACGATAACAGAAGAATCTGAATACTGCGCCGCCAACTAGCGCATTAAAAAAGCCCGCTCATATGGCGGGCTTTTTCGTTCTTCTGAGCTTAGCGGTAGGCCTGACACATATAGGTAATGTTCAGATACGGTTCTGACTGAACCATGGCATTCCATTCTGCGCGATAGGTGCTGACCTCGTCCTGGCTCGCCCCTAATTCTGAAGCGGTGATTTCATCAACCTCATCCCATTCCACTTCGCCATCGAAGGCGCGTTGGTTGATCTGAGTTGAGACGAGATACGCCCGGCGCTGTTGAGCTGTCATATGCTTCGCCGTTTCATCGGCATGGCAGCCACAATAGCCCGGTGAGTTTCCGAAGTTCATGCATTCGGCAATGACCACATCGCGAAACTCTGATGCCGCGCGAATCCCATCGGCACCAGCTAGTGGAGACGCATAAGCCGGGTCAGTAACTTCGCGGGGCGCAGGCGCCGTTCCAAGCGCTGCTACGCGCGCGGCCTCAGCCTCTTCAGCGGCGTCAGCTTGCGCGTGAAGGTCTGCCATTTCCGCTTCGCCTTCGCTGACGGTTTGTTCAAATTGATCGGATGTACACGCCTCGGCAGCATTGGCCGCCGCATCAAGCGGAAGAGACATCATGACGGTCGGGTCTGCCGTGGCAAAGCGGCGAGCAGCCTCGCTGTCGCTCATTGTGCTGGCAAAAAGGTCGGCAAGTGCAGAACTCTGTTCTGCGTTCAGTCCGTCAGAGGCTGTTGTGAAATGGGCCTCAATACAATCGCAGTTGAAAAAGCCATTTGCGCTGTCAGCTTCGCATGCTGTTCGAACGGTCGTGTCAGCATGTGCGCCCATAACCATGGCTGCGCCAGATGCGACGACGATTGAAATAGATCGGATCAGTGAATTCATAAATGTCCCCAGAAGAATATACGTCCAGAGACAATGCTAAAGAGCGCCCCTTATGATTTCAATGCCAGAGCGCAGCTGTGTGGCGGGAGACCACGCTGGAGCGAGAAATGAAGGGCTGAATGAAAACAGCCAGGACAAGCCCGGCTGTGAACATCAGTAATTTGCTGGTGGGTCACTGGCCGGGAAGGATTCGTCACCTTCCTCATCCACCATATCCCACTCCTTCTTCGGATCTTTCAGTTTGTCCTCATGGGCGGGATCAATCTCTGAGGTCTCGTTTTTTTCGTCATACGTTTTCTCTTTAGTCTTCGTCATGACTTTTCCTTTCCTCATTCTGGCGCGTGAAGCGCTCTGAGCATCTTGTTAGAGAACGTCCGGGACCGGATAAGGTTTCAGGAAAAAGCAGGAATTTCTTTTCGCAGAACTGGAGTAGAAATTGTGTTTCTGGCATGAAACTTCTGTCCTTTGGCCCTTGCGTGAAATCTATGCATTGCAATTCTCTAGTGAGGCGCTAATCCGGGACTAAATTGTTTCAAAGACACACGGTTCAATGCCACAGCTTCTGCTCGAACTCTTTTGCGAAGAAATTCCCGCCCGCATGCAGGCGAAAGCCCAATCCGATCTCGGCGCCGCGCTGACCAAAGCGCTTGGCGATGCCGGACTGGGTTTTGGTAATGTTGAAACGCTGAGCGGCCCACGCCGTCTCACGGTCATTATCGATGATGTCGCTGAGAAATCAGAGGATGTACGCGAAGAGCGCAAGGGCCCGAAAGTCGGTGCACCCGAAAAAGCCGTTGAAGGCTTTATGCGGGGCGCAGGTCTGGCCTCTATCGATCAGGCTGAAGTTCGCTCTGACCCGAAAAAGGGCGATTTTTACGTCGCCATTATCGAAACACCGGGCCGTGCAGCGACGGATATCATCGCTGAGGCTATTCCAGCCATCATCAAAGGCTTTCACTGGCCGAAATCCATGCGCTGGGGCACGGGCGATCTGCGTTGGGTTCGCCCGCTGCAGCGTATTGTCTGCACTTTGGGCGGCGCGGTTGTGCCGTTTGAACTGGAAGGCCTGTCATCTGGCGATGAGACTGAAGGCCATCGCGTTCATGGACGTGGTCCGTTTAAAGTCGCAACAGCGGAGGCTTACAAAGCTGCGCTGGAAGGTGAGGGCCATGTCATGCTCTCTCGCGATGCGCGCCGCGCTAAAATCCATGCCGATGCTCAAAAGGTCTGCGCGGATGCAGGCCTGGAGCTTGTGGAAGACATCGGGCTTCTGGAAGAGGTGACGGGCCTTGCCGAATGGCCGGTCGTGCTGCTGGGTGAAATGGACCCGGCATTCCTCGATCTGCCGGAAGAAGTCATTCAGCTCTCCATGCGAGTGCACCAGAAATACTTTGCTGTGCGTGATCCGAAAACCGGAAAGCTGGCGCCAAACTTTGTGGTCGTTGCCAACATTGCTGCGAAAGACGGTGGCGTGAAAATTGCGCAGGGTAATTCCCGCGTTCTGTCTGCACGTCTGAATGATGGCCGCTTCTTCTGGGACAATGATCTGGCGACGCCGCTTGAAGAGATGGGCAAGAAGCTTTCGACCATTGATTTCAAGAAAGAGCTCGGCACGATTGCCGATAAAGTTGAGCGTGTTGCTGCGCTTGCGAGAGAACTTGCGCCGAAAGTTGGCGCAGACCCGGCACTGGCTGAGCGCGCTGCGCGTCTGTCCAAGTCTGACCTTGTGTCAGAGATGGTTTATGAATTCCCTGAGCTTCAGGGCGTGATGGGCCGCTATTATGCGCTGAAACAGGGCGAGCCTGAGGGTGTCGCAAATGCCATTCGCGACCATTACAAGCCGCAAGGCCCGGCAGATGCCTTCCCGACAGAACCTGTTTCCATCGCGGTCGCGCTGGCAGACAAGCTCGACACGCTGGTTGGCTTCTGGGCAATTGATGAAAAACCAACAGGTTCGAAAGACCCATTTGCGCTCCGCCGTGCAGCGCTCGGCGTGGTGCGGACTATTCTGGAAAAAGAAATTCGCTTGAAGCTTACTATGCCGATGGCGATTTTGCTTGGAAGAATTGTACCTTTAGTCAATCTGGCTGAAACGGTTGAGTCCCTAGAAAAGCTCCAGCCGTTGTTTAGTAAATTCGAATTGGAAGCCGAATTCTCTAGCCTTGTGGAATCTCATCTTGGTCCCGAAGCTGCGATTGAGTTCAGTAAGCAAACGAATGAGTCGAGCTATGCTATTGCTCAAGACCTTTTGTCCTTCTTCGCAGATCGCCTGAAGCAGTATCTGCGCGATGCGGGCAAACGATTTGACCTCATTGATGCAGTTTTTGCACTCGGTGAGGATGACCTGGTGCTGGTCACCAAGCGCGTGGACGCGCTCTCTGACTTCCTGAACACCGATGATGGCGCGAACCTGCTGGCCGGGTACAAGCGCGCGGTGAATATTCTCAAGGCAGAAGAGAAAAAAGACAGCACTACCTACCAAGGATTGGTCAAAACAGAACTTCTCGCAGAAAAAGAAGAGCAAGCCTTGTACGAGGCCCTCAAAGATGGCGAGATTGAAGTGAGTGCTGCACTGAAAGCGGAAGACTTTGAGGCAGCATTGAGTGCAATGAGTAAACTACGTGGACCGATCGATTCCTTCTTCGATCAGACGATGGTGAATGCAGACGATGTTGCAGTGCGTCACAACAGATTGTATCTGCTTTCACAAATCAGATCCGTTCTCGGTCAGGTCGCGGATTTTACAAAAATTGAAGGTTAGGGGACAAGTGAATGAGTATGCTTGCAAGTGAAGTAACAGACACGCGTTGGGTTTATGCCTTCGGCGGAGGGAGCTCGGACGGCGACGCAAGCATGAAGAACTTGCTCGGCGGCAAAGGTGCAAACCTCGCTGAAATGGCCAAGCTTGGCCTGCCTGTTCCTCCTGGCTTCACCATCACGACCGACGTTTGTACTGAGTATTATAAGCTCGGCGAAAAATATCCGGACACTCTGGCTGGTCAGGTTGAAGCTGCGCTGAAAGATCTGGAAGAGAAAGCCGGCAAGAAGTTTGGCGACTCTTCTAACCCGCTTCTCGTTTCTGTTCGCTCTGGTGCGCGTGCCTCTATGCCGGGCATGATGGACACCGTTCTGAACCTCGGCCTGAACGATGAAACGACTGAAGGCCTTGCAAAGCTTTCCGGTGACCGCCGTTTCGCTTTCGATAGCTATCGCCGTTTCATTCAGATGTATTCCAACGTGGTTCTGAACCTTCCACACCACGAGTTTGAGCACATCCTCGACACCTTCAAGGAACAGAATGACTTCGAAGTCGACACGGAGCTTTCCGCTGAAGACTGGATGGAAGTCATCAAGAAGTACAAAGCAGCCGTTGCGAAACTGAGCGCGAGCGCTTTCCCTGAAGATCCAATGGATCAGCTTTGGGGCGCGATCACGGCCGTTTTCGGATCGTGGATGAACGACCGCGCTATTCTGTATCGCAAGCTGAACGACATTCCGCAGGAATGGGGTACGGCTGTAAACGTACAGTCCATGGTGTTCGGTAATATGGGTGACACGTCTGCAACCGGCGTTGCCTTCACCCGTGACCCATCTACCGGCGAAAACATGTTCTATGGCGAATTCCTCGTGAATGCGCAGGGTGAGGATGTTGTTGCGGGTATCCGTACGCCAGCGCCGATTTCAAAAGCACGCGCTGAGAAAATCGGTTCTGACCTGAAATCTCTCGAAGAAGAAATGCCAGCGGTTTACGAACAGCTGATCGGTGTCGCTCAGACGCTGGAAAGCCATTACCGCGACATGCAGGACATCGAGTTCACCGTAGAGAACAACTATCTCTACATGCTGCAAACCCGTAACGGTAAGCGCACCGCAGGCGCGGCGTTGAAAATCGCTGTCGACATGGTTGAAGAAGGCCTGATCTCTGAGGATGAAGCTGTGCTTCGTCTGGAGCCGGGCCAGCTCGACCAGCTTCTTCACCCGACCATCTCTCCGGATGCAACGCGCGATATGCTCGTTCAGGGCCTCCCAGCGTCTCCGGGCGCGGCTGTCGGTAAAGTGGTGTTCAGCTCTGATGTTGCGGCTGACATGGCTGCAGCTGGCGAGAAGGTTATTCTCGTCCGTCAGGAAACCAGCCCGGAAGACATTCACGGCATGCACGCAGCGCAGGCCATTGTGACGTCTCGCGGTGGCATGACTTCTCACGCGGCTGTTGTTGCACGCGGCATGGGCCGTCCATGTGTGTGTGGCGCAGGCGAGATGCAGATCAACGAAGCCGGTGGTTTCTTCAAAATCTTCGGACGTGAAGTCAAAGCGGGCGACATCATCACTGTTGACGGTGCAGCTGGTCAGGTTCTGGCTGGCGAAGTCGACATGATCGAACCTGACCTGTCTGGTGACTTCGGTAAGCTGATGGAATGGGCTGACCGCGTACGTACGCTGAAAGTCCGCACAAACGCTGAAACGCCAGCGGATGTGACGACAGCGAAATCATTCGGCGCAGAGGGCATTGGCCTTTGCCGTACTGAGCACATGTTCTTTGACGCAGACCGTATTCCGGTTGTGCGTGCGATGATCCTGGCTTCTGACACGGAAGGCCGTAAGCAGGCTCTGGCGAAACTCCTGCCATTCCAGCGTGACGATTTCGCGGAAATCTTCCGCATTATGGAAGACCGTCCTTGCACGATCCGCTTCCTTGACCCGCCGCTTCACGAATTCCTGCCACATACGGATGAGGACATCGCTGAAGTTGCCAAAGGCACAGGCCTTGATGCAGCGGACCTCAAAGCACGTGCTGAAGAGCTGTCTGAATCCAACCCTATGCTCGGTCACCGTGGTTGCCGTCTCGGCATCACCTATCCAGAGATCTATGAAATGCAGGCGCGCGCTGTCTTTGAAGCCGCTCTGCAGGTCTTCAAGGAAACTGGTTATAAGCCAGTTCCAGAGATCATGATCCCGCTGGTTGCGACCAAGAAAGAGTTCGAAATCCTCAAAGAGCGTGTTGATGCGATGGCTAAAGCTGTCTTCGCTGATGCCGGTGAGGAACTGGAATATCTGGTCGGCACCATGATCGAGCTGCCTCGCGCTGCCCTTAAAGCAGGTGAGATTGCTGAACAGGCTGAATTCTTCTCATTCGGCACGAACGATCTGACGCAAACCGCACTCGGCATTAGCCGTGACGATGCGGGCCGCTTCCTGAAGCAGTACGAAGAAAAGGGCATCTATGAAAAAGACCCATTCGTAACGCTGGATCAGGAAGGCGTTGGCGAGCTTGTGAAGATTGGTGTGGAACGCGGTAAAGCGACCCGCCCTGACATCAAGCTTGGCATTTGTGGTGAGCATGGCGGCGACCCTGCGTCTGTGATTTTCTGTCACAATACGGGTCTTAACTATGTATCCTGTTCGCCATATCGGGTTCCGATTGCGCGACTCGCTGCGGCTCACGCGGCACTGAATGAAGCCAAATAAGAGCTGAATAGACCAAAGTCGAAGCCGGTATGCTGTTAAAAACAGTGTGCCGGCTTTTTCTTTTTGGGGCGTCTGACTGGCGATTGGGTTAACAAAAACTTCTCCTGATTGGAGAAATTTAACCCTACCTAGCCAATTGATTTTTAGATGTTTTATCTAGGTTTCACACAAGATGTGTAAAAATGGGGCGCGTTATTCTCCCCCCGTTCAGGCTGTATTCAGCCGATTTTGAACTATATTTCACTACGTAGTGTCTATCAGGTGTGGCATATATACACTTGCAATTGCGAGGAAAATAGATATCTACGGCGGACTTTGGAGGACGCTGGCATCAGACTTGAGGGTGTCGGCGGGCTTGTTGGAACACACAAAATACCAACCAACAGGTTTAGTTTAACTGGGGTTCATTGCTGATGAAAACCTCTCTTAAGACTTCTTCCCGCAAGGGACTACGTCAATCTTCGCCTTGGGGCAGAGTGACGTCATGGTGGTCAACCATGTCAGAAGCAGAGCAACGTACGACGGTTATTCGCGGCGCAGCTGTTATGGCTTGTGCGCTGACGGCTGCTGTCGCGCTGCCGACGCTTTCCGGTCGGGTCGAAGCAGAAACAGTTCGCGCGGAATTCCGCGACGACGCACGCCATTTGGCGGAGACGATCGAGACACGTTCTCCTGTGACAACAGAAGACGAGCCTGCGATTCTGGATACGCGCTGGATGCGCACCGTTGAGTATGCGCTGAACCGTGAACCGGATGCGGCGTTCGACCGCGTAAGCCAGCGCTATCGTGATATGGCGGCTGTCGAAAGCTATGCGTCTTTTGATGCGTCTCACCTGGAAATGGCTGAGCGTACACAACGTGACCATATGTGCCTGTCTCAGGCGATCTTTTATGAAGCGCGCAGTGAGTCTGTTCTTGGCCAGATCGCTGTTGCTGAAGTGGTGATGAACCGCGTAGGTGATCACCGCTACCCTAATGCTGTGTGCGATGTCGTCTTTCAGGGCTCTGAGCGCACAACGGGGTGTCAGTTCAGCTTCACCTGTGACGGTGCGATGGATCGCTTCCCGGCACGTGGTCGCCTATGGCGTCGCGCGCAGGATGTGGCTGCACACGTTATGATGCATCTGAACCAGCCTCTGACCGGTTCTGCTACGCACTACCACACAGACTATGTAGACCCGATCTGGAACCAGCATCTGGTTCAGACCCGTACGATTGGATCTCACATCTTCTATCGCTTCCCGCGGGGCAGCGAATGGGCAGAAGTGCGCGCACGTAACGAACGTTCGACCTAATTACGCCCGAACACGGGATCAGGTTCCAGAAAGCTGACAGTGCGAACTGTCAGCTTTTTCTTTTTGGGAGAGATTTCAAAAGGCGCTTGCGGACAAGGCCGGGCAGGAAGCGTGATCCGAAGCGAGCCTGATCTGCATCTTTGCCAACGGTATAGGATGAGGCTTTGCCGTGGGTGGCTTCCCAGACTTTCTCAGCGGCCATAGACACCGGATATACATTCAGTCCGCCCGCCAGAAGTTCATCCTTCATATGACGATTGGAGCCTTCTTCCTCTGCCATATTGAGAATTGGCGTATCGACGAACCATGGGATCAGGCTGCACACGCGAATATCGAGGCCGCTGAATTCCACGTCCAGAGCTTCTGACAAGCCGCGTACGGCGAATTTGCTGGCCGAATATACAGCAAGGCGCGGTGTGCCAATAACGCCAGCTGTAGAGGCTGTGTTGATGATCCGAGCGCCTCGGGTTTCCTTGAGCAGGGGCAGGGCAGCATAGACGCCGTTGATGACGCCCTTCACATTGACGTCGATGACGGCGTCTGCGTCCTCAGCCGGCACATCTTCCAGCCAGCCATGCCGGCCAATACCCGCATTGTTGAAGAGCACGTTCATGCGCTTTTCTGTGGCTTCGCTAAAGCCAGCGATGGCTTCGCCCCAGGCGTTACGGTCCGTCACGTCGAGAATGGCTGAATGGCAATTTTCGGCGCCAATTTCATCAGCAATGGCTTTCAGTCCGAAACTGTCGATATCGTACAGTCCGACAAACCAACCTTTTTTTGCAAAGAATCGGGCCGTTTCTGCGCCAATACCAGATGCGGCCCCGGTGATGAAAATATTCTTTCGCCCGCGTGCTTCGCTCATTCCGTCCCCTCACGACTTTTACATTTGAGGTTACGACGCCCGCAGCGCATTGCAAATGAAATCAAGGTAGGAGGCTCAGACTGCGTCCATTCCGAGATCAAGATTGAGTGCGGAATGTGTGAGCGCGCCAACAGAAATGAAGTCCACGCCCGTTTTCGCAATGTCTGAAACGGTGTCGAGATTGACCCCACCAGACGCTTCAGTTGTGAACGCGCCGTCGACCATGCGCACCGCTTCAGAGAGCTGATCGCAGCTCATATTGTCGAGCAGCACGGCGTGCGGCTTCAGCGGCAGGATGAGTTCCAGCTGGTCCAGCGTATCGACCTCCACTTCGACCATGCGCAGATGCCCTGCATAATCGAGCGCGCGTTTAACGGCTTCTGTAATGCTGCCACAGGCTGCGATGTGGTTGTCCTTGATCATGATCGCATCATCCAGCCCGTAACGGTGGCTGGTGCCGCCGCCGCAGCGTACAGCGCGTTTCTCAACGGCGCGGTGGCCGGGCGTTGTTTTACGCGTGCAGACAATGCGGGCCTTCGTGCCTTCGACCTTTGACACAAAGGTCCGCGTGAGTGTCGCAATACCGGAAAGGCGGCCCATAAAATTCAGTATAGTGCGTTCAGCCGTGAGGATTGAGCGCGCGGAACCTTCAAGGCGGGCAACACTTTGGCCTGGTTCAACAGCGCCGCCATCGGGCGTGAGAATGTCCAGCTTTACGGACGGGTCGATCATCCGCAGGGCCAGAGACGCCGCATCCAGACCAGCAATGACGCCTGATTTGCGCCCTACGATTTGCACGGCCATCTGCGTTTCAGGTGGAATGGTTGCATCGGTCGTCAAATCGCCCGCGCGGCCAAGGTCTTCACTCAGAGCGAGACGCACAATTGGCTCAAGCACGATGTCGGGCAGGGCAGGGATGTAAGTCATGCGGAGACCTTTTCGGAAAGTGTCTGGTCAGGCGTGTCGATGAATACGGGGGCGACGCCATGTTTATAGAGGAATGTCCGCTCGGCTTTTGCTGCGGCTGTCGGGAAGTCTGATCGGAAATGTCCGCCGCGGCTTTCAGTGCGCCGCAGTGCAGATTTAACGATGAGGTCACTGACGACGAGCGCGCGCGGAATATCGGCTTCCGCATAAGCCGTCATTTTAGCATCAAGCCATTCAGACAGGTTTGAGAGGCTGTCTTCGCTGCGCACGACACCGCAGGAGACGGCCATTTCAGCCCGTAGCGCCTGAAGCGTTTCATCATCCAGAGCTTCAGGTGCATGCCCTTCGGCATCCAGATCAAACTCAGGCAGGTCGCTGTCGCGTAGCCGGTCGGCAATGCGCGCCGCGTAGACGACGGCTTCCAATAGAGAGTTGGATGCGAGACGGTTTGCACCATGCGCGCCGGTTGAAGAACACTCACCACAGGCTGACAGCCCTTTAAGTGTGGTCCGTCCCCACAGATCCGTGACAATGCCGCCCATATGGTAGTGCGCAGCTGGTGCGACCGGAATGGGCGCAATGCGTGGATCTATTCCGCCTGACATGCAGGTCGCGAATACGGTCGGGAAGTGATGTTCAATCTCGTCCCCAATGGTTTCGCGTGTGTCCAGAAAGGCCTTCCGGTCAGACAGGGCTTCAATGTGGACGGCGCGTGCAACCCGGTCACGCGGGGCGAGCTCACCTTCCGGGTCATGGCGTGGCATGAAGAGCGTTCCGTCTTTATTGATCAGCCTCGCGCCTTCACCGCGCAGCGCTTCTGTAGCGAGAGGCGCCGGGTCGCGGTCGATATCAATCGCCGTCGGGTGGAACTGGATGAATTCCAGATCAGAGAGGAGCGCGCCCACCTCATATGCCATGGCAATGGCGTCGCCACGAGATTCGCGAGGGTTCGTCGTAACGCGGAAGAGGCCACCTGAGCCGCCAGTACAAAAGACCGTTTCACGGGCATGGATGGGTGCAGTTTCCCCGTCTGAGTTTTCTGCAAGAATGCCTGCGACCTGGCCCTTTTTGCCGGTAAGAAGGCTCACGGCCTTCAGGCCGTCGCGGATTTCAATATGCTCGGCCGCGTTCACAGCAGCCGCAATGGCTTCCATAATGGCTTTGCCCGCAAGATCACCAGCCACACGCGCAACGCGGGGTTTACTGTGTGCCGCTTCGAGGGAGAGCGCCAGCGCGCCTTCAGGCGTGCGGTCAAAGGGAACGCCAAGTGCGATCAGATCGCGCACGCGTTTCGGGCCAGCTTCGGCAATGAGCTGCGCCGTGACCGGGTCCACCAGCCCGTCGCCAGCCAGCACGGTATCGCGCGCATGGTCTTCGGGGGAATCATCCGGCGACAGGGCAGCGGCAAGCCCACCCTGCGCCCATGTAGAGGAGGCTGCCTGACCAATCGGGGCAGGGCAGATGACTGTGCATTTGCGAGGCGCGAGGCGAAGTGCCAGGAATAGCCCGGCAAGGCCTGCACCAACGATCAGGATATCAGCGCGCTCACTCATGGCGTGCGGGTACTCTTTACTGGAAAAAACATGAAAGTCCGTCTCAGGAAATCGCGCCAATGGCGCGGCGGAACTCCGCAATGTGGAAGCCCCAGGACATCAGATAGCCCTGCATCAGATCAGGCGATTGGATGGCCAGTCGGAAATTGTCCGGCAGATAGCCGCCATTCTGATAGCCCTGAATGAATTCCTCGATTTCGGAGGAAATCTCCAGAATGTCGCCCTGACGCGTGGCTGTGCAGGACTGGCGAACCTGCCAGGTTTCATCAGCGCAGATTTGCAATGCCGTCAGCTCGCATTCAAAAACATTCGCATCCGGCGTGCCGAACAGCACGGCTGAGCCAGTAAAACTGCAGCCTTCGCCGGTGTCGGCTTCAAAAGACCATTCACCTGCAATGTTGAACTCTTCGGAGCTTTCAGCAGGCTGAAGGCCTTGTGCGGACGCCATCGGTGTTGGGAGAACCATGAGGGCGACAAGGCCTGCTAGGAGGTGGTGTCTCATGATATTGTCCCTTCAGTTCGCACAAACAGAACCGGTGATGTAACGGCTGACCGCAGCTCACCGGACATTTCGTCTGCGGTGACATCTGTCAGAATGAAATTGTCCGGCAGGTAACCGATAGAGCTCGGCTTCTCCTGAATAAAGGACTGAATCTGGCTGGCGATGAGCAGACCGCCTCTGACGGATGACATTGTGCAGGTTTGCTCCACGATGGACCTCTCCGCACCACAGGTTTCAACGCTCGTCAGCGTGCACTGATAGCCCGTGTCTTCTGTAGTCGGCGCATACACATAGAGAGAGCCGGTCATAACACATTGGCCGGACCGGTAGCGATCAGTCGTAAAGCTCCAGTCACCTGAAAGGTCTGCCAGCGACTCATCTTCAGAAAGCGTGGTCACATCCATACGAGGGTCGGCATTTGCCGGACTTGCCGCGAACATAATCGCCGCAAGTCCCGCTATCATCCATCCCTGTTCAGCTGTGACCATAAGGCTTCCTTGTCAGCTGAGCGCCTTATGCAGCAGGGCTCAGCGTTTCGATGTCTTTCGGTGCGAGACCGGTTTCGAACGGACGCGCCGTTTTAGGGTTTGGAAGCGCCAGCATCGCATCGATGGCTTTTTTCGCTTCCAGGCGTACGTCTTCGTCAATCAGCACTTCGTGTTTCATATCCTTGAGCGCATCGAAGATGTTTTCAAGTGTAATCCGCTTCATATGCGGGCACAGATTGCACGGTTTGACGAATTCGACTTCCGGATTTGCGCTGGCGACATTGTCGCTCATGGAGCATTCCGTCAGCAGAACCACCTTATTCGGGCTACGCTCTGACACGTAATTGGACAATGCAGAGGTTGAGCCAGCAAAGTCAGCTGCTTCCAGAACATCCGGCGGGCATTCAGGGTGTGCGAGGATCAGCACGCCCGGATGCGCTTCGCGCAGGCCGTGAATATCGTCCGCAGTGAACTGCTCATGCACTTCGCAGCGACCATCCCATGTGATGATCTCAACATCGGTCACCGCAGCAACATTGCGGGCCAGATATTTGTCCGGGATCAGGATGACTTTATCGACACCCCATTCAGCGGCGACATGTTCAACAACCTGAACAGCGTTGGATGACGTGCAGCATACATCGGTTTCTGCTTTGACGTCCGCAGTCGTGTTCACATAGGTGACGACCGGAATGCCTGGATATTTCTGTTTGATCAGACGAATGTCCGCGCCGGTAATAGATTCAGCGAGCGAACAGCCAGCTTCCATATCAGGGATCAGAACGGTCTTCTCAGGCGCGAGAATCTTAGACGTCTCCGCCATGAAGTGAACGCCAGCCTGGACGATAACCTCCGCGTCTACATTAGCCGCTTCGCGCGCCAGCTGAAGGCTGTCACCACGGAAGTCGCCAACCAGATTGAAGATATCCGGCGTCATGTAGTTGTGCGCGAGGATGACTGCATTACGCTCTTCTTTGAGCTTGTTAATGCCATGTACCAGCGGGGCAATGCCCGGCCACTCCATTGGCGTAATGAAGTCCTTCACCTCTTCATAAAGGTGGTCCGTTTCGGCTTTTACCTCGTCGGAATAGGACAGGCCACGCACTTCCAGTGCAGATGGCGTGCGGCGCAGAGCCGGCATGTCGCAACCTGGTGCAGTGTCAATAATTCGGGCCATAATCCCCTCCTTAATAATGCGGGGCGAACCCCTTTTGCTCATTCTGAGTATAATATGGGTAGACGAAGACGCCTTTTCAAGATCAATGGCCTTGAGAAAGGAAAGTTCCGAGACCCTTTTGCCCAAATTGAGCAAAACTCAGGACGACACAAATACGTCATACGGGCAGGGCTGGCAAGGATTTATTTGAAATGTCGCGGCGGCAAGATGATCTCTTTTTCGTGAGGTCTCTGCGCAATATGGAGAGAAGTTTTCTCCTGATGCGCGCTATCGGGAAAATTCTGTCCCAACCGCGTCATCAGGAGAAATCATGATCTGAAGGCGCGCTAGTTTTCCTTCAGAATTTTCTGAGCTGCCAGACGCAGGTTTTCAGGGATTTCGACAGGTCGACGTGTTTCTGCATCGACATAGACATGCGTGAAAAGTGCCTCGCCCGCACACGCGTCATTGCCCGATTCGAACAGGCCAACGCCATATGTGATGGAAGATTTGCCAATCCGTTTTACGCACAGACCCGCCTCGATAGGTGTCGGCCAGCCAAGGCTTGCATGATAGGTGCAGGTCGTTTCGACAACCAGGCCAACAATGGGTGTTGCTGGTACGGGCATATCTGCAGAATTTCGCAGCCAGAGGTTCACCGTTGTGTCTACGTACTCGTAATAGACCACATTGTTCATATGGCCGTAGACGTCATTGTCATTCCAGCGCGTCGTGAGCGTTTCAAAAACGGCATAGGCTGAGCGGCTGGCGCGTGGTCTTGGCAATGTTAGTCCCCTATCACTTTTCTTCGGGCAGCTTTATCGCGGTGAAGTTTCAGATCAAGACTGGATGTGGACTGAGTGAAAATTATCGGCGTTTTGGTGTTTGAATGCCTCGGTTAGGCGAGTGGAAATTGTCACAATTTTTTCTTTAATTTAGATTCGCATCCAATCGCCCAAATCTTCTCCTAGTAGATCCTGACAAAATTCTACGTCGTCTTTCAGAGTCAGCGACAACGCATTGAGAATCTTTGTACTTAGATGTCCTTGAAATCTATCTGGCCTTGTGTGCTCATACAAGCTGCGACTATTTAAATTCTTAGGAATTCTAAGCAGGCTAGGATTGTCAATTTCTAGGAAATTACAAATTGTTTCAAAAATAGATTTTGGATTTTCGGTTAGTTTTTTGAAGTTTAAAAACAAAACCCTATCTCTTCCAAATACATCAATAAAATGATCGCAATGAGTTTTATACTTATTGTAATAAACAAAATTGTTTGTTTTTTCGGAGTCAATTTTTTCTAAATCATCTTTTATTTTTTCATTGATATCGTGAGGTAATTTTTTTCCTTGCGTAAGATTTTTCTCGAATTGTGATTCGATTCGTTCAAATGGAGACCGCAAGCAGATGATGATTTTACACTCGGGGTTCCATTCATGAATTCTTCTGGCTGCTGAATCGTTTTCAGAATAATATATTGTTTCTCTGTTACTGTTCCTGAAAAGAATTCCTTTATGCAAATAGAAGGGAGTCGACTCTCCAACTACTTTTTCTCCTTCGAAATCCGTAAAAAACGATTTATAAGAATTCAAACCGGATTGAAATTTTTCATCATTGTTGAAAAACCACAATTCTTTCCTTGGTGACATGGAAACATCTGGATGTTCTGATAACGCAGAGTAAATGGTTGTCGAACCCGACCTTGTTGCTCCTGAAATTATGACACTTGGGGGGGGGATATCTTTGACGGCCATTGAAAGTATACTCGCGGGTACTTTCAAACTCTTTTGACTGAGGCGCATAGTTGTTCGTTCAAGGATGTTCATGCCTGTAGCCTAGTATTACAAATTTTTGAAAACCGAACATAGTATGGGTGTAATTTCTAATAGATTCCTATAAAAAAACTATGATAAATTTAAAATTTGTTCGATTTTCGGGGGGTCTGAACTCCCAGTGCCGCCTTTTCATTCAGTATTTCCCGACGGAAGCGGAAACGCTCGGCTGGGCGGCCGCCGGTCGCCGTTTCAAACTCGCCCGTGCCCTCCACAAAGTTGGACTTTTCCAGAGAGCGTCGGAAGTTTTGCTTATGAAGGCGGACGCCCAGAATGCCTTCTACCGTTTCCTGTAGAGCAGACAGGGTGAAAGTGTCTTCCATCAGCTCGAACACAACTGGACGGTATTTGATCTTACCGCGCAGACGGCTCATCCCGGTCGCCAGAATGCGTCGGTGGTCTGAGCGCATAGGCGTGCCGGTCATGCGCTCGCCTAGATCTGTGGGCTGGCCTTCGCCGCGATCCCTTGGAGCTTCCGGAACGATATTTGCCTCGTAAAGCAGTTCATACCGTTCGAGCACGCGTTCTTCGATCCAGGCCCGGTCGTCCAGTCCGAACGCCAGACAGACACGTGTCCAGCGGTCATGCGTGATGGCGGCATTGTCGGCGCATTCAGACCAGTTTTTCAAAGCCTCACAGAGCGGGGCGATAATATGGTCTGGTCGACCGTCGCTGTGATCTTCCCACGGGAAATAGCGATACCAGTCGCGCCAGACAGCATCGAAGGCGCCGTCAATTTCCGTTGCTTCCGGTGTGAGGCCCAGATAGCCGACTGAGATGATCCGGTCGGCGGGGCTGTCGCCATCCAGGCGCGCGGTCGGGAGCTCGCGTCCCCGGTCGCCAAATGTGTAGAGCTGTTCGACATATCCAAGTTCGAAACCTGTCTGCGCGCTTACCCAGTCTCGAAGGCCAATCTCGAAGGTTCGGTGACCTTCAGGGTCAAACGGGCCGAAGGGCAGGCCGTCCAGTCCCAGTGGGCCGGTTCCGCGCGTCGCCAGCACGTGAGGTGTGCCCTCAATCGTTGCGACGATGACTGCAGATAGTCCCACACGAAGTGACATTGGTCAGTAATTCCTTCCCGGACTGCAATCTCCCCTTTTCAGAGGATAGCTCCTTCAGCGGACTATGCATAAATCCGTGTGAGGTAAACAGCTTGTAGAATCAAGCATTTCGGAAAATTCTGAGTTCGGGACAAATTTAGCCTGTGGGTGTGGATATGACAAAAGTGCGGAACATTCTTCTGGGGCTCGGTGTGGCCTTGCCTCTTATCTGCGTGGACGCCAGCGCAGGCGGCGCGCCGGACTGGGCGACGCCGGAATATAATGAAGCCGCTGAAGCGCTCATTGATTATGGCTATTTTCTAAGCCCGGAATTTTCCAGCGGTGTATACTACACTTCTGTTGTCCGACCGGTCGAAGAATATTGCATTGTGAAGAAGACGGTCACGACGTTTTCAGAAGAGGGGGAAACCCTCTCAGTGCTGCAGACGCTTTATGATTTTCAACTCGTCGCGCCTTGGAGTGTGAGTGACGATGGCGTGGGTACGCTTCACTTTATTGCTGAGGGCGATGAGGCGGTTTTCCCGAAGGCTATGCTGGAAGGCGGCACTTTTGAAACCATGATCTCACAGGATGTGTTCGAAGTCGAAGAGGCAGACGAGCTGCCTCTTTTAAGAGAGGCTGTGACCTCGCTTCTGGATATCTGTGTGCCTGACGTCGGATAGGGATAGGCGTCAGACGCCTACATCTCGGCGAGCAGAACTTTGAACCGCGCCACGAATTGTGCCTGAGCTTCCAGTGCAGGAAGTGGCGTGAGCTTCATGTCTGAATGAACTTCAGGCTCGCCGAAAATCTCATTTGCCTCACTGACGGAAAAGCCTGCCAGTTGTACCGCTTCCAGCCATGCGCTGATGTGATCGGCACGCTTAATGAGTTTTTTCAATTTTTTATCAGTTACGGGTGGAAGTCCGAAACGAATGTGAACTGCACGTTCGAGGCGGTCTTCGAATACCCGGTAGCCTTCGCCCAGTACCGCTTTGAAGGGTGAGATCATGTCACCAATCACATATTCCGGGCTGTCATGGAGCAGGGCGATCATGCACGCTTCAGTGCTGAGACCGGGTGAGAGTTCCCGGCATGCGGCTTCAACTACCAGACTGTGCTGAGCGACAGAAAACGCATAATCCCCAATGGTTTGCCCGTTCCAGCGTGCGACACGGGCAAGGCCGTGCGCAATATCTTCAATCTCAATATCCACCGGAGACGGGTCCAGAAGATCGAGCCTTCGACCGGATAACATGCGCTGCCATGCGCGTGGAGAATTGGACTTCTTACGTGGAATTTGAGCCTCCAAAGGGACAGTTATACCCGGCAAAAACTGCCGTCTAACCTTTCCAAAATATGAATAAAATCAACACATTTCGTCATAATTTTGTGGGTCAGAATCTTTGATTCGAATACCCTTCATTAAGAGCCTTGGTACTACTCTGTCCATACTCCGAGGGAGAGAGTAAAAATGATTGATGTGATGGTGAATGCGGTGCAGCAGCCTGCTGCGCCACTGATGGTTCTTTGCCTCGCGGGCCTCGCAGTCGTTATTGAAGCGATGCGTGTAAGCCGTGAAGCGCTCTGGAGCGATCTTTTTGATGAATAACTCCGCTGAGGCGGTTGGGTGAAAAATAAAAGATAAATGTGGGCGGCCAACAGGTCGCCCATTTTCTTTTTGGCGGGTTCGATACTAAACACACTCCTATGAGTGAACGTATCCGCCTCGATAAATTTCTTCTGGAAAACGGCTTTATGGAGAGCCGGTCAGATGCGCAGGCCGCGATAGAGGCTGGCAAGGTTCTGGTGAATGGTGCGGTGGTTCAAAAAGCCAGCACCAAAGTGTCCGGCGAGGACGAGATCACCGCAGAACGCGCCCACCTATATGTGTCCCGCGCCGCGCTGAAGCTAAAGGGCGCTTTGGACACTTTCTCTCTGAATGTCGCCGACGCGATCTGTCTGGATGTGGGGTGTTCCACGGGGGGCTTCACTGAAGTTCTTCTGGAAGCTGGCGCTGAGCATGTCTTCGCTGTCGATGTGGGACGCGACCAGTTTCATACCCGGCTGAGGGATAATCCCCGTATCAGCCTGTTTGAGCAGACAGATGCGAGAGACCTCACGCCAGAGCAGGTCTCCCGACCTATTGATGTGCTCGTCTGTGATGCCAGCTTTATCGGCCTTGAAAAAGTGCTCCAGCCGGGACTTTCCTTCGTGCGTGAAGGCGGGGCGGCTGTGTTGTTGTTCAAGCCGCAATTTCAGGTCGGGCGCAAAGCCGTCGGTAAAGGCGGCATTGTGACGGATGCTGACGCCGTGGAAGCGGCCAAAATCAGTTTCCTTGCCTGGCTTGGAGCACAGGGTTTTGAGTTAAAAGGCTGGGAGCCCTCGTCCGTGACCGGGTCGGATGGCAATCAGGAATATCTGGTCTACGCCATTAAGAGTGCCTAAGCGTCACAGGGGCTTTCCAAGCCACCCGTCTGCCCCATATCCTCTATTACGAGGTGAGCCATGTCTGACACGAGTCTGGCGGCTGGTAAGGCCGTCAATACAGCGAAGTATATTGCCGCACAGGGGCTGAGAACGCTCTGGTATGGCGGGCATTACTCTCTGGTCCGTCGCAATTCCAGTGGATTTACCAGACCCGGCGAGCCGAAATTCATTCCCAGCCGGGGCGAACCGGATGTCGCCGCCATGCGTCGGGAATTCTTTGACGCCTATCGTCAGGATCTGACGAATATGGATCAGGGGCTGTATCCGCGCCCACGTGACTTCCATCCCGGCCAGCTTGCAGACGCCATCAGACATTCGCGCGCATTCATGCAGGATGTCGCGGCCGTGGATGAGCGCCGCTTGCATCGCAACGGCGTTGAGGTTCGCGATGAGGCAGACCCAGAGCGCTATCCAACCTATTATCGGCAGAACTTTCACTATCAGTCTGGTGGCTGGTTCACCGACGAGAGCGCAGACCTTTACGACACGCAGGTCGAAGTTCTGTTCACTGGCGCCGCCGACGTTATGCGCCGATGTGTGTTGGGTGAGCTTGCCCGGCAGATGAAGGGGCGCGATCAGCGCAAAACACAGTTTCTGGATCTTGCCTGTGGAACCGGACGGTTCCTGAGCATGGTGATGGATGCCTATCCGAGGCTGAAAGCATCAGGTCTGGACCTGTCGCCAAGCTATGCAGCGAAATCCCGCAAAGCGGTGTCCGATTGGAAACAGGTGGAAATTGTGGAAGGGCAGGCCGAGGCCATGCCATTTGAGGATGCCAGTCAGGATGTGATTGTCAGCATCTATCTTTTCCATGAATTGCCGCCCCGCGTTCGGCCATTGGTTGCCAGTGAGATTAGCCGTGTCCTGAAGCCGGGTGGCAAATTCATCTTTGCCGACTCGCTTCAATTTGGAGACACGCCGGAACTTGATGGCTTGCTTGAGTATTTCCCTGAAGGCTTCCATGAGCCGTATTACAAAGGCTATCTGTCAGAGGACTTTGAGGCTGTGTTTGGTCAGGCGGGTCTGACGCGCGTTTCAAAATCCAAAGCCTTTCTGACGAAAATCGACACCTGGGAAAAAGCATGACCATCAAAACACTCGAAGCGCCCGAAGCGCTCGCCATTCTGGACTTCTGGCTGACAGCGGGGCCTTCAAAATGGTTTGCGGGTGGCGCGAAGTTTGATGAGGCCTGCAAACCCTATGAAGCGCTCTGGGAGCGTGGCGCAGCAGGCGAGCTGGATGACTGGGCGCAGACATCAGCGGGCTGTCTGGCGTTGATTATTCTCTTGGACCAGATCCCGCGCAATATATTCCGCGGCGATGCCAAACAGTTTTCAACGGATGCTAAAGCGATAGAGCTTACGCGCTTTGCGCTGCAGGCCGGCTATGACAAGGCGTGCATGTCGCCTGTTACTGCGTTCCTTTACATGCCGCTCATGCATTCAGAAGATCTGGACGATCAGCGTCTCTGCTGTGATCTGTTCCACCAGAGCGACATGAAAGAGAACTACCATTTCGCGCTGATCCATATGGATGCGATTGCGCGCTTTGGGCGTTTTCCGCACCGCAATGACATGCTGGGGCGCGAGACGACACCAGAAGAAGCCGAATATCTGAAATCAGGTGGGTTCGGCGCTTAGACGACGCGCGTTTGCGAATGGAAGTGCTGGAAGGCGGATAGGATCGCGTCCGGATCGTCTTTCATTTTGCCAAGATCAATACGCAGCTTGCCGTCGCGGCGGAGCTTGAAGACGCGGATTTCCCACGGGCGCAGACGCGTGGCGTCCGTTGCGGCGAAAACCTCGGCCAGTGGACGGCGAAAAGTCAGATCAACGGCTGGCATTTTGACGGACTTTACCTGCACGACGCCCGCCGTGACCTCGGTCACATCTTTCCATTGCACTTCGCCAAGGCCGTCAATTTCGACGCCCTGTTGAGACAGTTTCAGAGCTGGACGGTCTACCCGCGTGAGCGGCCATGAGCGCAGGGCAATGAAGGTCAGAATTGCCGCGATGAGTGACAGCATTGGCAGACCGGCAAGCAGGCCCGTCATGCCCATAACGGCAGCCACTCCGAGAGGGATCCAGACGCGGACGGCTATGTCGGATTTGTCATAGTCAGCTGTGAAGACACGTGTGTCCATCAGCCCATTTGTCCCCGATGACGGAGTTTATGGTCAGCCAGTACACAGGCCATCATGGCTTCAGCAACAGGTGCGGCGCGAATGCCCACACATGGGTCGTGACGGCCCTTGGTCATCACATCCACATCCTTGCCGTCGCGCGTTACAGACTGGCGCGTCGTCAGAATGGAAGAGGTCGGTTTCACCGAGAAACGGGCGATGATGGGCTGACCAGAAGAAATGCCGCCCAGAATGCCGCCATTATTGTTGGACAGGAAACGCGGGCCTTCATTGCCAGCGCGCATCTGGTCTGCATTCGTTTCGCCAGTGAGGGAGGCTGCATCCATACCTGCGCCAATCTCAACGCCTTTGACGGCATTGATGGACATCATGGCCATTGCGAGGTCAGAATCGAGCTTGCCATAGATTGGTGCGCCCCATCCTGCTGGCACACCTTCGGCAACGACCTCGATGACGGCACCAACAGACGAGCCCGATTTGCGAATCTCATCGAGATAGGTTTCCCAGACTTTTGCCATATCGGCATCAGGACACCAAAATGGGTTGTTTTGGGTCTCGTCCCAATTCCATTTGGAATAGTCGATTTTATGCTCGCCGATCTGAACGAGAGCGGCGCGAATTTTGATGTCTTCGCCGAGCACTGCGCGAGCGACTGCGCCAGCGGCTACGCGGGATGCTGTTTCGCGCGCTGATGAGCGCCCGCCGCCGCGATAGTCGCGCACACCGTATTTTTCATCATAGGTATAGTCGGCATGGCCGGGGCGATAGCGATCACGAATATCGCCATAGTCTTTCGAACGTTGGTCAACGTTTTCGATCATCAGACAGATCGGCGTTCCGGTGGTCACCTGACCGCCATGCTGACCCTCGGTGAGATCGTCGCCAAACACGCCAGACAGGATTTTCACCTGATCAGGCTCGCGGCGCTGGGTCACAAAGCGTGACGTGCCCGGACGGCGCAGATCAAGAAAGGCCTGAATGTCAGCTTCGTCCAGACGCAAGCCTGCAGGGCAACCATCAACGACGCAGCCAATGGCCGGGCCGTGGCTTTCTCCCCAGGTGGTGACGCGAAACAGATGACCGAAGGTATTGTGTGACATGGTTTAAATCTGGAATGACCGAGCGAATGCGCAAGGGTTAGTCCATAATGGCATGAGCGCGCACTGGAAAGGTCCCGACATCCTTTATTCGTGGAGGAACGGCCGAGAATAGAAATCCATCACGTGGAAGCGCACTGAGATTCGTCAGATGTTCGACCACCGGAATTTCTGCGCCGAGCAAAATGGAGTGTACCGGGCGCTCGCCGCCATCGGTATTGTCGATGTTGAAGCTGTCTATTCCGACGAGAGCCGCGCCTTCATCTCGCAGATAGGCTGCAGCTGCTGCGCTGAGATAGATATGATCTTCAAAATAGGCATCGGTGCCGAAATGGCGGGACCATTCGGTGTGGATCAGAACCGCATGGTCTTTGATATCCACGCCCTCAAACCAGGACACGCCGATTTCCCGTTTCGGGTTCGCCGTGACGTTCAGGCAGACGGCAGGCACGTTGGAAACGCGTGTGAGCGACAGGCCGCACATATCGTGTCCGTCACGATAGCAGTGGCGTGGTACGTCCAGATAGGTGCCTGTATTTCCGTGCATGGAAATCCACTGCATGGAAAACTCTGTGCCTTCAGAATATTTCTCGTGAGATTTCTCAAAGCTCATCCAGTCACAAATGATAGGCGCGGGAAGGCCTTTATAGGTGACCATTCCGTCTTCAATCGTGTGTGATAGGTCCACAAAACGAGGCATATCCTATCCCTCCTGTCTTGCTCTTGTGTCCGACGGCGCGCACATACAGTCAAGCAAATGAATAGGTCTGGCAGAAAGGCTGTTCCATGTCCGACAAGAAAATTGACGATCTCATCCCACACTCCCCGGATTATGCCGAGGCCGATAAAGCAGACACGGATGACACGATTTTCTATGCTAAACAGGATCCGTTCGACCTGTTTGCTGAATGGCTGGAAACGGCGCTGAAGTCAGAAGTGAATGATGCAAACGCCATGTCGCTGGCGACGGTCGATGCTGACGGTCTTCCCAATGTGCGCATGGTGCTTCTGAAGAGCGCGGATGCTGACGGGTTCGTCTGGTACACCAATCTGGAAAGCGCAAAGGGCAGGGAATTGCTCGGCCAGCATAAGGCCGCGCTATGTTTCCACTGGAAATCTCTGCGTCGGTCTGTGCGTGTGCGTGGCGTGGTGGAAAGCGTGACGGATGAAGAGGCCGATACCTATTTTCAATCGCGTGCGCGAGATAGCCGGATTGGTGCCTGGGCGAGCGAGCAATCCCGTCCGATGGAAGGCCGCTTCGCGCTCGAAAAGCGTGTGGCGCAATATGCGACCAAGTTCGGGCTCGGCAAAGTGCCACGTCCGCCGCATTGGTCAGGCTTCAGGCTCAAGCCGGTCGAGATCGAGTTCTGGCGTGACCGCCCATTCCGTCTGCATGACCGTCTGGTCTTCCGCAGAGAGGAAGAGGGCGCACCATGGACCACGACACGCCTGTTTCCATAAAAAAGCGCTCCTTAAGGGGAGCGCTTTTCTTTTGAACGGGAAAAACTGTTAGCGACCGACCGGGTTTTCAATCACGACGGACGCGCCGGTTGGAATACCAAGCTCGGAGAAGGTGTAGACCAGCTCTTCGCCCTCAGGCTGGAGCATGCGGCAATAGTCTTCACGCTCGCGGTCGAACTCAACGACGAAGGTGTTGTTGCCTTCGCGGTCTACATCAACAGAGAAGGACTCTTTGCTGGTGCAGCCAGAGGCTGGCACGCGAATGATGACCGCATCTTCTGTGATGTTTGCCGAATAGAGGCGGTCATTTGAGAAATGGTGATCCCAGTCGCCATCCGTATCTGCGTCAATGACAACGCAACCAGCGGTGAGAAGAGCGACGCCAGAAATTGCGGCGAGAGTGAAAAGCTTCATAGGAACGGGCCTTATTGTTTTGCAATAATTTGCATATTGCAAAACAATAAATCCTCGTCAAGCAACAATATGGACTTGCGCCTGACTTATTGTCAGAACTGGAAGCGGTTGCCGAAACGGACAACCAGCTGCGTTTGAACGGACTCAAAGTCTCTTGGGAAATCTTCATACTGAACGATGGCCCCATGGCCCATGGAAACGAACAGCTCTGTTTCCGGACGAACTTCCCAGCGCAGACGACTGAAGACGGAAAGGCCTTCAGAAATATTGTCATATTGGGCTTCTGTGGCCACGGAGATATCCGGCGAGAAGTTGATGACACCTTCCAGGCCGAATACGCGAACAGTCACGTCACCATTCGGAACCGAAATCTGATCATGCTCATAGCTGACCTTGAGGTTCCAGTATGGTGATGGGCGAAGCGAGCCTTCCAGCTCAACATTCACGCGATTGCCGCCATAATAATCCTGAACGGTGAAAGAGGATTCCGTCCCGTAAGACCGTGTGAAGGAAGACCGAAGCGACCCGCTTATGCCGTCATTGTGATAGTCACCCGCAGGAACAACGATGCTGTTCGGCAGGCTGAAGGGCACGCTGACGGCTTCAAAATTTTCAAAGAGTTCGAACTTATAGAGATCGGTATCAGAGGTGTTTGCCTCAAACTTGATGGATGTTTTCCGCGTTTCCAGATTGCCATCCAGATCGCCGACATAGCGGTGCGCCGTTCCGATTTGCCAGTAATTGATCCAGGACCCGGATGGGCGATATCTGCGATGCCAGTTCGCGCGCATTTCGCGGGTACCCGGTCGGTTCACAAAGCCGAGGGCGGGGCGATAATCCTCGCCGATCTCCTGAAGCAGAATATCCCAGTCCCAACGGTCATTGGGATAGGCGAAGGAAATGCCGAAGGAATCATCTTCAACGTCGTCTGACGTGGTTCGCATATAGAATGCGGTCGCCTGCATCAGGCCGCCGCCAAGGAAGCTGCGATCGAGATAGATGAAGTCTGTACCCACCAGCGTGTTGTCGGTCAGGCCGCGCGGGTCGCCATTGGTCGCGATGAAGCCGAGGCGGGAATTATCCAGCACGTCCACGCTGGCACGGGCGACTGACAAGTTCTGGGAGTCTAGTGAATCCGTGCTGCCCATTTGCGCGCTAAGGACACCAAATTCGACGCCGCTCAACTCGCCACTGAGCTTAAGACCTGCTTTCAGGTCGACCTGTTGGCCATCTACAATACCGATACGGCGAGAGAAGAAGGGGCGTCCATTCTGATAGGCAGAAAAGGTGGAGCCTGCGAATTCAAACAGTGAGGCATCCTGCAGGAAGAAATCGCGCGTCTCTGGAAGGAAGATTGAAAAGCGTCCGGTATTGATTTCGCGGCTATCGAGCGGCGTATCAGAGAAGTCGGCATTAAGTGTGAGGAGGCCGGTGAGAGACGGCGTGAGCTTGTAATAAATGTTCGCGCTCGGCTCTATCACAATGTCATCATCGCGAGGCTGCTCCCAGTCACGGCTGGCAACCAGCTTGCCTTGAAGTTCGACATCAAGCCCCAGGCCCTGATCAATGTCGCGAATACCCGTCAGGCGGCCAGGGCTGCGGAAGTCAAAACTGCTCACACCCGGATCAATAGAGGCCCAGCGCAATTCCTGATTGGCGTGAGACACTTCCCGCGTGATCAGAAGACCCCAGCCTTCAGTGCTTTCCGGGTCGAAACTGATAGAGCGGAACGGGATGGTGAACTCGGCCGTCCAGCCTTCCTCGTCGACCTGACCAGCTGAATCCCAGATTGTGTTCCACTCATCAATCGGCGCGCGGCCGCGTTGGATGATGCGGTCGAGCCGGGCACCATTTGCGTTTACGTCAAAGCCGAAACCGCTCAGTCCTGTATTGAATGGGTCGATATAGAACCGCACCATATCATCGCGCCAGACATCGCCGTCGCGTTCCATAATGCGGGTGAGAATGCGCTCAGGGTTTCGGTCATATGCGCGAATGGCGACATAGAGCGCCTCGTCATCATAGGCGAGGTAGACAATCGTGTCTTCCGTCGCTTCGCCCAGCGCCGGTTCAACCGTGTAGAAATCTGTCAGTTGCGTTGCGCGCTGCCAGACCGGGTCTGACAGGTCACCATCGATACGCGGCGCCTCATCCGATGAGATTCTGATGGGTTCGGCTGTCGGTACGTAGTTCGCGGGATCTGGGATATCGGCGCTCGCCAGGCCAGAAAATGTCCACAGACTCCCTACGAGACAAGAGGATACAATCCCCCTTACAAAGTCGCGCAATTCCTCGTTTCCTCATTTTATGTTTTCGCCGACTTTAGCGAACGCGGGCTCTATTACAAACACTTAAATAGAGTTCACTACATAAAACTTCGTTATGTGATTTTCGAGGAGAGTTTGCCTGAGTTCAGGGCGTCAGATGTCGTAATCTGCGGCGTTCCAGCCCGGGTCTGGATATTGCGGGTCCATGTCCTCCAGTGCACCGCGAACAATACGCGCAATCATGGCGTTCCGACGCGACTTTGAGTCGGATGGAATCACATACCAGGGCGCATGGTCGGTGGAGCATCGCTCAACCATATCGTCATAGGCATCCATGAAGTCCGGCCAGAGCTTGCGGTCCTCCAGGTCACCCGGATTGAACTTCCAGCGCTTATGCGGTTCGTCCAGTCTGGACTTCAATCGCTCAGCCTGTGTTTCCGGCGAAATATGCAGCATGAATTTGAGGATTTTCGTGCCGTTTTCCGTAAGGTGTTTTTCGAACTGATTGATCTGCTCATAGCGCTTCTCAATGTCGTCCTTTGGCGCAAAACCGCGCACCTTCACCACCAGCACATCTTCATAATGAGACCGGTCGAAAATACCGATATAGCCTTTGCGGGGAACGACCTGATGCACCCGCCAGAGATAGTCATGAGAGAGTTCAAGATCTGTTGGCTTTTTGAAAGCGGCCACCTGAAGCCCTAGCGGGCTGGTATAGGCAAAGACTGAACGCATCGTCCCGCTTTTGCCAGCGGTATCTATCCCCTGAAGAACCACAAGAAGGGCCTGCTTGCCTTCTGCATAGAGAATGTCCTGAAGGCGGTCGATCTCACGCGCATCTTCTTCAGAGCTCGCGCGGGCGGCGTGCTTGTCTTCAAACAGTTTTTCATCGCGCGTCGCGCGGTCTTTCAGTTTGAAGGTTTTGCCCGGTTCGGCAATCACGCGGTCTTTAATATCTTTGATAGACGGGATTTCAAAAGTCATACGCCTAGTAAGACGCGATTTTCACCGGACCGCAATTGGCTTTGCGATCCGGTGAGATGATACGCTAGCAGACATTCCGGTTCTGGTTGCTGCCCTGACACCATGCCGCGCGATAGCGGTCGCGGGTCTGTTGAGCGGCCTGTGCGGAAGACATCACGGGCGATGAGCTCGGGGTCGGACCAGAATTGGTCGAATAACTCGGTGCGCGTGAGCCATATTGTTGCTCATAGCGAGCCGCTGCAGCGCCCGGCGCATTCGTATCGCCTCCGAATGTGCCTTCCAGACCCGTACCGCGTGCAGAGAGCTGTGAGTTCACGAAGGACGACACCTGACCAGACGGGAACCAGTAGGCCAGCACATAAAGATCCTGCGTGTTCAGCGTGGACATGGCGCCAGCATTGTTTGCGGCAAGCACTGCGCGGGAGGCGAGATCGGTTGAACGGTATTCATGCACGGCGCGGTTTACCGCATCAGCATAGCGGCCAGCGCTGATCAGGCTATTGATCGTGCTGTTTCGTTGCTGTTGTTGCGCATTGTAGGCGGCGAGTTCTGCAGCCTGCGTGCGTACCCAGTTGGAAAGGTATTGGCCATACTCGCAATGATTGGCCTGACCGCCGCGACAGGCGCGCAAGTAGGCCTGCGATGCGAGTTCGTACTCTTCCAGCATCATATAGATATAACCGACATTGCCGCAGGATGCCGCCACGCCGTTATTGCAGTTCAGCTGGTTGTAATAAATGCCGCGTTCAGCATCGAAGCTCGGGGATTCCGGATTTCCGTAAATGGCTTCAGCCATCTGGCAGTAGAGCCGGTCATATTCGTCGGCACAGACAAGTTCTGCCATTGGGCCTGCACGTGAAAAGTCGACATGTCCCGGATGTTCGCCAGCACGGCCATCATAGGCGATGGCTGCGCCATCTTTACAGGCTGGAATATTTCCCGCCTCGCAGCCTTCTTCCATCATATCGAGGGCGCGACCAATGTCCCGAAACCCGAATTGCGGGAGGATGGCCACGTCATAGCCAAACTCGCAGCCTTCATAATGACCGACGGAACATGCGCGTTCGAAATTATCCAGAGCCGCGCTTCGATCCTGACGGATATTGCCTTCGCCATAGAGCTGCCAGCGTCCGACATAAAAACATCCATCCGGCACGCCCAGATCACAGGCGCGCATGAAGTACGGCATGGCCGATTGTTTGTTGTTCGGTGCGATTTCGGCACCGGCATAGAAACAGCCTTCCGCATTGCCGGATTGGCAGGCGCGGACATTATTGCTGGATTGTGCATTGGCTGGAGGAGCCAGGGCTGGCGCGAAAGAGACGATCAGCGCGGCCAGAGCAGCAAGGCTCAGATATTTCGAAAACGACATATGCTTTCCCGGGAATCTGTTTGATTTTCCACAGAAGAGCGAAGTTTCAGGCCTTTAACAATCCCCTGAACAGAGGAGGTTACAGGTCTGAGACTAAAAAGTTTTTGCGCGAAATTAAAAAAGCCGCCCGAAAGATCGGACGGCTTTGATAAATTCGATTTTCGATCCTCTTAAGAGGAGTAGAATTCGACAACCAGGTTAGGTTCCATTTTCACTGGGTATGGAACGTCAGAAAGTTCTGGAACGCGAACGAAAGTTGCGCTCATCGCTTTCGGATCAAGGTCGATATATTCTGGAACGTCACGTTCTGTAGAACCCAGAGCTTCGAGAACGAGCGCCATGTTTTTAGCGCGGTCACGCAGCTCAACAACGTCGCCAGCTTTCAGACGGTAAGACGGAATGTTCGTGCGAACGCCGTTTACCTTCACGTGAGCGTGGTTCACGAACTGACGAGCAGCGAAGATTGTTGGAACGAATTTAGAGCGGTAGATGAATGCGTCGAGACGGCATTCGAGAAGACCGATCAGGTTCTCCGCGGTGTTACCTTTACGACGAGCAGCTTCGTCATAAGTTTTGCGGAATTGTTTCTCGGTGATGTCGCCGTAATAGCCTTTGAGCTTTTGCTTAGCCATCAGCTGTGTACCGAAGTCAGAAAGCTTGCCGCGACGAGCGCCGCCATGCTGGCCTGGACGGTTAGGGCGTTTGTTGACTGGGGATTTAGGACGGCCCCAGATGTTTTCGCCTACGCGACGGTCAATTTTGTACTTTGCACTATGTCGACGAGACATGTGTCACCTCATATTCGACCGGCTCCGGTTCACCGCCTTATTGCAGCGAACGATTTCAACGGCGGAGACCAACCAACCCGTAGTAAAACAGCCCGAAAACGGGCCGAAGCGCGCTAAAAACCCGAAACGGTGTTCTGAGTCAATAGCCAGCTACTGATCCGGTGTTTCTACACCATATGCGCCATAGCGCAGCAAGAAGTAGAGGAAACCGAAAAGTGTGCCGCCAAGCCCCCATTCAACGCCTTTATGCAGCACCAGAGCTACGATAGTGAACAGAATACCCGCTACGGCCGGGATGGCCCACAGGATCATCTGAGTCTGAGTGGGTTTTGGCTTTTCTTCTGACATAGGGCCTGTCGTACGGCGTTTCAGGCTCTGCTTCAATCCTTATCGCGTGGACCTGTTGCACAGCGCGCCAGAATGACAGCGATGATCCCAACGCCAAGCGTGAGCCAGGAGACAAGATCAAACAGTCCGTCTCCAAACAGGGCCGCAATCAGACCGACCGAGGCAAGGATCGCGATCAACGCAGGCAGCGCAAAGGTGCTTTGGAGAAGCGCTTTCATTCTGCAGGCTCCATAGCGAGCCCAGATGATGTGGGCGCGTTACGTTTGGCTTTTGCAAGCCAGAGATAAATACCTGTCACCAGAATGATGATGGTGAAGAGATCCAGCACGAACCAGATGATCTTCAGGGGCAGGCCGCCATAATCGCCAAAGTGAAGCGGGCCGGAAAAGGCGAGCGCCTTCATATACCATGGCATCTCACGCATAGCTGCGAAATTGCCTGTTTCTGCCTCGATGAGAACGGGCGTTACCATATGGCTTGTGGCTGGGGTGTCGCCACGGATGAAGACTGAAAGATGATAGTCGGTGGACCAGCCACCACCCGGAAACGCCACAAACTGAACCCATGCGCCGGGCGCTTCAGCACTGGCGCGCTCCACGGCGGCCTGCACTGATGAAAGGTTTTGTGCCACGGGTGCATCTCCGAACTCGGTCGTGAGGTCGGCAAGACTGTCGGCCTGCCAGATTTCCAGCAAGGGGTCAGCCAGCGTATTCATGACGCCTGTGACGCCCACAACGCTCATCCAGAGCAGAGCTACTATGCCAAGAAGGTTGTGATAGTCGAGCCATTTGACCCGGCTGGAGCGATTGAAACGAAGCGTTCCAAAACGAAGCTTACGCATGAATGGCGCGTAGAGTACGACGCCGGACACGAGCGCAGCGACGAAGAGAACGCCCATCGCGCCCAGAAACAACATGCCGGGCAGGCCAAGGAACATGTCAGTGTGAAGCTGGAGAATGAAGTCCATGACACCGCCATCTCCGGTCGGTGCAGGAACGATCTCGCCACTCGTCCGGTCGAACCGTTCGAAATACATCTGATTGCCGGGGGCGTCGGGTGTGGGGCCGGTGGTGACATTTACAACCGGGCGGTCTTCATCAAAACTCATGAAGAGTGGTACTTCACCGGGCCGATTAGCGAGCGCCGCGTCTAAGACTTCGTCCAGAGTAAGCATCGGCCCATCCGGATTGGCAGGCTGCCATGTCTCTCCGCTATCCAGCGCGTGCTCAATCTCATCATGGAAGATGAGCGGCAGGCCCGTCACGCAAAGCATGAGCAGGAAGAGCGTGCAGACGAGGCTCGACCATTTATGGATGAAAGACCAGATGCGGATCGTATTTGATGACAAGAGTACAGCCCTGAAACAGTGAGGGGCGACATTGCTGCCGCCCCGAAACAGATTTTAGAATTCGACAGACGCGGACACAATGAATGTACGCGGATTGCCCTGAACCAGATAGTTGGCGCCCGGGAAGCCACCGGTCGATGCCCAATAGGATTCATCGGCCAGATTTTCGACGCGAGCCCGAAGCGTCACCTCATTGGTTTCCAGAGGCAGTGTGTAGCGCGCACCAAGGTCCAGACGGACCCAGCTGTCAATTTCAGCGGTGTTCGCTGCATCTGTGTATTGCTCGCCCGTATAGACGATACGGCCATCAAGGGTGAGGTTCGCAATCATTGGAACATCCCACTCAATATTGGCATTGGCCTGCCATTCAGGAATGCCGATTGGCGTATTGCCCTCGTTGAGATTGTCCTGCGTTTCGGCCAGTTCTGCATCCAGCCATGTGAGGCCGCCAATCAGGCGGACACCTTCTGCGGGTTCACCGAATACGCTCGCTTCCAGACCCAATACGTCCTGCTCGCCAGAGGCGGTATAGAGCTGGTTCTCAACAATCGTGCTTGGCTTTGACAGATTGAAGGCCGACACGGTGCCACCAAAATCGCCGCCGTCATATTTCACTCCGACTTCAAATTGCTCGCTGCGGAAAGGCTCGAGAACTTCACCAGCGTTGAGGATGGCAACACCGCCGCTTGTTGCTGGTGCGGTTTCGCCCGGCTGCAGGCTTTCAGAATAGTTGCCGTAGACGGAGATGTTCTGGGTTGGCTGATAGACCAGACCAACAGATGGGGTCAGCGCGCTGTCATCATAAGAGGACAGTTCTGCACCGGAATTATAGTCAAAGCTGGTGGTTTCGATCCATTGCTGACGCAGGCCTACAGTTGCGATCAACTGGCCATCGAGGAAAGAGATCATATCCGCGATGGCGAGCGATGAGTTGTTCACCTCTTCGGTTTTCAGCGGATCATTCAGCTCGCCGCCGACAAAGAAGTCAGCACTTGGCGCGGTTACAGCGAATGGGTCGTACAGATCACCAGCAAAGCCTGCAAAGCTGGAGAAGGCATAGGCGTTGCGGGATTCAAGCGATACCGCCGAACCGGACACGACAATACGGTGACCGACAGAGCCTGTCTGGAAGTCGCCGCGCAGGCCGATATCCGCAGACAGCACATCGTCTTCGCGGGTGTTGTCAAAGCGATAAGCGCTGGTCGTGCCATCCGTTGTCGCGCTTGGGTTTGCCAGAACGTTTGCTTCTTCGCCATTGCGCGCGCCTGCTGCTGCCCAAACGGTGATGGCGTCGGTCAGATCATATTCGCCGCGAACGACGCCGAAGAATTGCTGCTCGTCAGAGAAGGTCCATGGCTGAGCATAGTTTGTGTCAGAATCCGGCGTTTCAGGCACACCGCCAATTGGCGTGACCTGCGGGCGCGGCGCATCAAGGTGGTTGTCCTGATAGCCAATGTCGAAAGACGCGCGGAAACGGTCGCCCTGATAGTCTGTGCCGAGTGAGAGAACAGTGAGGTCGCGATCCTGATCTTCAACAGCGGTTTCACCATTGCGGCGTACGGCATTGAAACGCCAGCCGAATTCGTTGTCGGCGCCTGTGCGACGGGCAATATCAACCGCTCCAAAAACCTGACCGGCTGATTCATAGCCCAGCGTGACACGGTTCAGATCCTCTTCTGGTGCGCGCTTTGGAACGAGGTTAAAGGCACCGCCGACACCGGAACCGCCCGGTGCAGCACCATTCAGGAATGCGTTCGCACCACGGAAAACTTCCACACGTTCGACGATCTCTGCGGCTACAAACTGGCGCGGGAGAATGCCGTACACGCCGTTATAGGTCATGTCGTCTGAGTAAACCGGGAAGCCACGGATGACATAGACTTCCTGAAAGTTGCCAAAGCCTTTTGCAACGCGAACGACCGGGTCATTCTGCAGCGCATCGCCAATACTGTCAGCTTGCTGGTTGCGGACCAGTTCTTCTGTGTAGGCCGTGCTGGAGAATGGGGAATCGAGGAAGTCGAGATTGCCGAACAGACCGTTACGTCCGCCGCGCGCGACCTGACCACCGGCATAAGGTTCTGTCAGGCTGACCTGCGACCCGGACTCAACGACGATGTTTTCAAGGCGCAGATCTTCCTGCGTGTCGGAGTCCTGTGCAAAGGCGGCCGCGCCAGCAAGGGATAGAGCGGTCATGACTGTTGTTGAAATGAGTGCGGTTTTCATAATGCATCTTTCAAATTGCGAATGATTTTGAGAGGCGTTCGCAATTATACGATGTTAATGCAAGCGAGATTTCATGAGAATGATTGTCATTATGGATTCGTGTGACTTAAACACCTCACATCGCACAGGGGGCTCTAATCCCTGTGAATGCGGGCTTTTCCACGCCCGATAGTAAGCGCTTTGACTGCCCCGCGGAAGGTGCGAACTTCCTGATCTGTCCATTTGGCGCGTGTGAAGGCATTGCGCAGATTATGCACCATGACGTCCTTCTTTTCGGGCGGGAAAAAGAAGCCTGCGCGTTCCAGTTCATCTTCGAAATGCTGCATCATGCCGATTAGCGCTTTGCGTTTTGCCGGTTCATCAAGACCGCTCACTTCGTCCGGTGCGGATTGAGCGCCCCAGGCGTGCGCGAACACCCCAACGGCTTGCGCCAGATTGAGCGAAGCGAACTTATTGTTCACCGGATAGGTGAGAATGGCATCGCACATCACAACCGCATCGTTTGGCAGACCGGATTTCTCTGCGCCGAACAGAATGCCCGTTGGCACATCTGAGCCGGTGATTTCTTTGACAGCAAGGTCGGTGGAGAACACAGGCTTTTCCATGCCGCGCTGGCGGGCCGTTGTGGCGATCAGATAGTTCAGATCCCCTACGGCCTCTTCCAGAGTGTCGAAAACTGTCGGCGTGACGACGCCCGCTTCAAAAGCGCCTGCCGACATGGTGTCGGCTGCCGGGTTCGGCCATCCATCGCGCGGGGCCACAATACGCAGATCGCTCAGGCCGAAATTGCCCATGACGCGCGCAGCGGCACCGATATTCTCGCCCATTTGCGGGCCAACAAGGATGATGGATGGCGTTCTCTGGTTCATCCCCGCCTCATCCGGCATTCTTGGGCGATTGTCCAGTTTCGATGAGCGGCGTACCTGCGGTCTTTGGCTTGGACGTCGAAAGCAGGCCAATGCCGATGGATGAGAGAATGAGCGCGCCTGCATGCGGCCAGCCGAAGTTCTCGTTCAGAACGATCACGGCCAGAACAGAGGTCGCGACCGGGCCAACATTACCAATGGCGCTGGTCGGGCCGGGGCCAAGTCTTGAGATCGCCTCGGACAGCATGAAGCTAGGCAAAGCTGTGCAGAAGATCGCCAGAATAACCCCATAGGTCAGGATGAGCGGTGAGAATTCCGGCATATCGCCCATACCAACGGTTATGCTGGAGTGAATGAGAATGCTCACGCCAGCCGCGCTCATGGCGATGCTGGTGAAGAGCGGCGAGCCCAGTTTCGCGATGACAGGTTTTGAACCCGTCACGTAAATTGCAAACAGAATGGCGGCGATGAAGACCAGCATAGAGCCGAACAACACATCCTGGCCTTGTTGTGACAGCTCACGTCCGAACAGGAGGAAAATTCCCGCATAGGACAGGCCGAGCGACACCGCATGGCGCACGGTGAGCTTCTCACCCAGAAAGATCCAGGCGAGAAGGGCCACAATGGTCGGGTAAGAGAACAGGATCAGGCGTTCCAGCTGCGCTGAGGTGAAGCGCAAGCCCTGAAAGTCGAGCCATGTACATAAATGATAGCTGAGAATGCCCAGTCCTGCGGCCAGCAGCATGGACTTCATTTCCGGTTTTGCCGGGCGCTTTCTAAGCGATAGCAGGCCGATAATGAGGAAAATCGGTAGCGAGAACCCCATGCGCAGCGTCATCATCTGTTCGACTGTGCTGCCCACATCCAGTGCGAGCTTCATCACAATACCCTTCGCGCCGAAGAGAATTGTGCCGACCATTGCATAAATGAGGCCGGTGGTTCTGAAAGCTCGATCTGTCATGGAAGTGAGGCTCCGTAGAGGGGTGTTAGAGGTGCGGAGCGCTTCTGAAAACCAGCTTACGGAAGCAATCCGCAGCCGGCGAGTGACTAGACGTCTACTCTCGACTGCTCACATTTAAGGAGCAGAGCAGTTAGCCAGAGAATGGAGTGAGACGTTTTCATCATTCTGCTCCCCTACGCCTGAGGGAAGGTTTTGGCAATCCAGTGCGGATCGGATGGTTTGATTTACTGGTGCTTTGACTGGTCGATCAGCTCAAGCAGATCGTTACCGGGAATGGTCTCTACCCAGTGCGTCTGTTCCACACCACTCTTCTCAAACAAAATGAATTCGTTCTGTGTGAGGGAACAGCCATAATTGCGCGCCTGGCTTTTTCGTTCGGCAAGTGTGAAAGCGACATCTGAACTGATTGGGCCAAGGCCGGTCGAAATATGAGTAACGGAGCGGTGCTCGGAGATTTCCGTCACTGTGATGTCGCGCTGTGAAAACGCGTGCCAGTCTATGCTTTCCAGATAATCGTCTACGAAATCTCTGGTGTTCATGTCTGTATCGAACGCGCAGACGACGAGGCGTCGTGGCTGGGAGGAGAAGTCCCGCAATAGTAATTCCGCTCCGGCGGTGGACGGCACAAGGCTGCCCAAAGCCAGACAACAGATCATATTGCGCGTGAAGTTACCCAAAGCCCAGCTCCCTAGGCGTTCGATACTAGCTCAGATTGTGGCGATTTTACAGCGTAAATTTCGGAAGACTAAGCGTTGCGCGCCAATTGTCCGCCATCCACGCGGATCGCGACACCGTTCATAAACGAGGATGCTGGCAGACAGCAATTCAGCGTGATGTGCGCGACTTCTTCCGGATAGCCATAACGGCGCAAAGGCACGCGGCGTTTGGCAAAGATGGTCTTGTGATCATCCTGAATGCCTTCGGTAATGCCGGTGTGGATCGGGCCCGGGCAGACCGCATTCACGGTGATGCCTTTGGCGCTCAGCTCAACAGCCATGGCTTTGGTCAGGCCGATCACGCCGTGCTTGGCCGCCACATAAGGTGAGTTAAGAGCCGTTGCACCAAGGCCTTCGGTAGAGGCGATGTTCACAACGCGGCCCTCACCAGACTTTACAAGGTAAGGCAGTGCTTCGCGAACCATGCGTTGGTGCGCTGTCAGCATGACATTGATCGAGCGGTTCCAGACTTCATCATATTCGTCGGCGTCAAACGATACGAGGTGAGCAAAGCCTGCATTGTTCAGAACGATATCAAGACCGCCAAAACGTTCTACCGTCGCCGCGACCACGGTTTTGATCGCCGCATGATCGCCAACGTCCACCGCAAGGCCGAAAACATTCTCAATGCCAGCGGCTTTGATCTCGTCAACGACGATATCGACCTTTTCCTGGTTGAGGTCTGTAACCACCACATTTGCGCCTTCGCGGGCAAACAGATGTGATGTTGCCCGGCCCATGCCAGATGCTGCGCCAGTGATGATGGCTGTTTTGCCTGCGACAGAGCGGCTAAGTTCGCGATACGGTTCCAATGCGTTTCTCCCCTGATTTTCAGTGTTTCCACTCTGATCAGAAGTTTTAGCGCATTTGGCAAGCCTTAAAGCCCGCAGCGTTCTGAGGCGATGTCATCTCCACTAATCGCTTCAGCGACCTCCAGAGGAACATCTGTGGCGATCATGGTCAGGCCTTCATTCACCAGTGTCTGGAATTCAGATCCATCGCCATCAGCAAGATAAACATCGTCCAGACGTTCACCCGGACGGCCCAGTGTTCCGAACGCAGTCTCTACCCCTTCTGAGAGTACAGCCTGCCAGGCCTCAAAGTCCGGATCACGCGTGCCGGTCCATGCGATAAGCTGTGGTTCCTGAACGCCGAGTGCCAGAAGTGCGTCGATATCTTCAGAATTGAAGGCCATCGCCGTCATCATCAGCTCAGGTGCGATGGATGCAATCTCGCCTGCTTGCTGATCATTATAAGAAATCATGATGACATTGTTTTCGGCCCCCGCGGCGCGGACAGCCTCGATGATGTTGCGGAAACTGGTCGTAGGTTTCTTGTCCAGCTCAAGAATAGCGCCAGTCGTGACAGCCCAGTTCAGTGCGTCTTCCAGCGTTGGAATTGTAAGATCAGTCTCATTGCCCCAATTGTCGACAAGGCTGGCCGTCTGAATGTCAGCCCAGTCGGTTTCGGCAATTGCACCTTCCATCGTGGTGGTGCGGGTGAGCGTGCGGTCGTGCATCAGAAACAGAACGCCATCCTGGCTTTCTGCAATGTCGATTTCGAAAATACGCACGCCACTGTCATAGCCGTGCTGAAGCGTTTCGATCGCATTTTCCGGGAAGAACTCGTAAGGGCCGCCGCGGTGCGCAGCGATAGCCGTGCCATTATTGGCGCGCAGGCAGTCAAAGATTTCTGGCAGGCTCGCGCGCTCCAGCGCTGGTGATTCTGTCGCTACAGGCGCAGCCGTTTCTGCGGTGGCAGCCGGCGTGTCGACTTCAGACGAACAGCCCGCGAGAACAAGCGCAAGCGCTGTAAAAGCCTTCAACATTACCGGTTTCACCATGACTTATACTCCATCATCTCTCTGATCAGCGTACTAACTAGCGAATATTTGTGACAGCGGGAATATTCGACGGCGTAAGGGTTGCGCTTTTTATTGTAAAAGAGTTTCCATATTCGGGAAAAACTGACGCTAGCGTCAGGTATAAAAAATACAACTGGATCAGAGGGAGCTGAGAATGAGTATAATCGGGAAAATGCAGGATTGGCCGTTGACCGTGAACAAGGTCATCGAACATGCCAAACTGAATCATGGTCACCGCAAGGTGATTTCCCGTTCTGTGGAAGGTCCGATTGTCGAGACCACCTATGCCGAAATCCATGACCGCGCGAAACAAGTGTCGAATGCTCTGATTGCTGATGGCATTCAGATGACAGATCGCGTTGCGACGCTGGCATGGAATACGGGCCGCCATCTGGAAACATGGTATGGCGCTATGGGCATTGGTGCGGTGCTTCACACGATCAACCCACGCCTTCACCCGGAACAGATCGCATGGATTGCGAATGATGCCGAAGACAAAATCCTGTTTGTCGACCTGACCTTCGTTCCAATCATCGAGAAAATTCAGGGCCTTCTGAAAACCATCGAAAAGATCGTCATCTATTGCGATGACGCGCACATGCCAAACACAACGCTGACCAATGCGGTGGCTTATGAGACCTATATTGCGGGTCAGAGCCTTGATGTCGTCTGGGGTGATTTCGACGAGAATACACCATGTGGCCTGTGCTACACCTCCGGTACGACAGGTAACCCGAAGGGCGTTCTGTATACGCACCGGTCCAACGTGCTCCACACCTTCATCACCGGCATGGCTGACGCACTTGGTGTGTCTGTATTTGATAAGGTTCTGCCAGTTGTTCCAATGTTCCACGCGAATGCGTGGGGGCTTGCCTTTACCTGTCCGGTCGTTGGTGCCGACATGATTATGCCGGGCGCTCAGATGGATGGCGCATCCATTTATGAGCTGTTGACGAAATACAAAGTCACCATGTCTGCGGCGGTTCCTACGGTCTGGATGATGCTGCTTCAGCATATGGAGGCCAATGATCTTGAGCTTCCTGAGCTTGATCGCGTTGTGATTGGCGGGTCTGCTGTTCCTGAGCGTATTCTGCGTGCCTTCAAAGAGAAGTATGACGTGGATGTGGCTCATGCCTGGGGCATGACGGAAACGTCTCCACTCGGCACAATTGGCCAGCTCACGCCTGAAATTCAGTCCATGGGCTGGGACAAGCATGTTGAGTACAAGCTGAAACAGGGCCGTATGCCATTCGGTGTCGAGCTGAAAATCACAGATGATGATGGCAATGACATTCCGCGCGATGGCAAAACGTCGGGCCATTTGATGGTTCGCGGCTGCGCAGTGGTCGACACCTATTTCAAAGGTGAAGGCGGCAATGGCGGCACGGTTCTGGACGAAAATGGCTTCTTCGATACGGGCGATGTCGCCAATATCGACGAATACGGCTTCATGCAGATCACTGACCGGGCCAAGGATGTGATCAAATCAGGCGGTGAGTGGATATCCTCCATCGACATTGAAAACATTGCTGTCGGTCACCCGAAAGTCGCGAACGCGGCTGCCATCGGTATTTATCACCCGAAATGGGATGAGCGTCCGCTTCTGGTCATTCAGCTCGTTGAAGGCGAGAGCGCAACGAAAGAAGAAATTCTGGCTCAGCTCGAAGGCAAAATTGCCAAATGGTGGACCCCGGATGATGTTGCTTTCGTAGACAGCATTCCGCTGGGTGCGACGGGCAAAATCAACAAGCTGGCTCTGCGCGACCAGTTCAAGGACTACAAGCTGCCAACAGCTTAAATCCGCGACAATTTCTGTTCCCCCGCCAGTTAGGCCTTGGCTTGGGCGGGGGTTCAGGGCATGCCTTCACCGAGCTTATTTGACCCGACCACAACTGGGCTGCGCTGGTGATAGACGTTTCTCTCATCCTTCCGACACGCAATGAGGCGAGTAATATCGCCGAAGCGATCGCGCGCGCGAAATCCGTGCTTGCAGATGTGAGCTATGAGATCATCGTTGTCGACGATAACAGCCCGGATGGTACGTCTGATATTGCGCGTGCCATTGCGGCTGACGACCGCACGGTTCGGTGCGTTCAACGGGTCGGGCGAAGAGGGCTGGCTTCGGCTTGTATTGAAGGCGCACTGGCGGCTTCTGGTCGGGTAATCGCGGTGATGGATGCTGACCTTCAGCATGACGAAACCATACTCCCCAAACTCATTGCGCCTGTTCTGACTGGCGATGCGGATATCGCAATCGGGACACGTTATGTCAGTGGCGGCGGGACGGAAGGCTGGAGCGATGAGCGCGAAGCGCAGTCTCAATTCGCGACGCGCCTGACGCGCATGCTCACTAAAACCGAGCTAACTGACCCTATGAGTGGCTTCTTTGCCATTAGAGCTGACCAGTTTCGCGGGCTCATTCCAAAGCTTTCAGGTCGAGGGTTCAAAATCCTGCTTGATATTGTCTTCGCTGCGAGTGGAAACCTCCGCGTGCACGAGGAACCCTTTGTCTTTCGCGGCCGTGAGAGCGGCGAGAGCAAGCTTGATACGCCGACAGCCATTCAGTTTCTGATGATGCTGTATGACCGGGTTTTAGGCCATATTATTCCGGCGCGGTTTGCGCTGTTCGGCGCGGTCGGTTCACTAGGGGTGATCGTGCACTTTGCCGTGCTTGCGCTTGTGTTTCAGGGTTTGGGAACGAATTTTCTTATCGGGCAGGCGAGCGCGGTGTTCGTCGCCATGACGTTCAATTTCTTCCTCAACAACCTTCTCACATTCCATGATGTCAGGCTGCGCGGCTGGGCGTTGCTGAAAGGCTGGGTGAGCTTCTCGCTCGTCTGCGGCTTAGGTGCAATCGCGAATGTTGGGGTGGCCTCCTACCTCTTCAGTGAGGCAGGTGTGCTTTGGACGATCTCGGCGCTGGCCGGTATTCTGGTCGGTGTGGTCTGGAATTATGTGATGTCGTCGCGCTTCACCTGGGGCCAGCTCTGAGGCTTTAAGTCCAGCCCGGCATCCAGATATAGATCAGCCATTGTGTTGGCGGCATCTCCATCGCGTAGATCACCGGCAGGAAGAACACAAAGAGCGACAGCGCGACCGCTATACTGCCCCAGAAAAGACCCGTCTTGAACCGGCCGTCAGGCAGGCCCTGAATGGCCGATGCGATGACGAAGGCCAGCAGCATGGCAGAGCCATGATGATAAAACAGGAAGCCCACCTGTTTGGGCAGAATGGCAAAGATGAGCCAGCTCGCCAGAAAGAAGCTAACAATGCCGATCTGCCGAATATTCGGGCGACGAACGGCCTGATACACGGCACCTATAAGGGCCAGAATACCGCCCCAGAAAATGGCCGGATTTCCGACATAAAAGATCGCTTCGTGATTGCCATTTTCGAGCGTTTCAAAGTGATACCAGATCGGTTCCAGCAATAGGGGCCATTCCCACCATTCGCTCTCATAGGAGTTTTCCGCCAGTGGCATGGTCTGTAGTTCATACATGCGGAACTGGAAGTCGATCAGGTCACCGATGGAAGTGAAGGCCTCATCCGGCCAGAAGAAATAGGGCAGGAAGGTGAGGAAATAGACGCTCAGGCTCACTATGCCGACAATCAGACCTGCGCTGAGCATGCTGAGTTTCGGCCAGCTGTCGAACCCCCGGCCAATCAGTGCGTCATAGATCGGTCGTCGTGAGAGGATTGTCGTATTTGTGCGTGCAATAATTAGTAAAATCAGTGCGATAGCCGCATAAATGCCTGCGATCCATTTAGAGCCTGCGGCGAGCCCCAGAAAAATGCCTGCCAGGATGAGGCCCACAATCGCCATTGGCAGTGTGCGCGTCTTACCCGTTGAGAATATCAGGAAAGCCGCCGAAATCGCCAGAAGCGGATAGGTATAGGTATCCAGCATTGCAAGGCGGGCCTGAACCACGAAAATGATGTTCAAAAGGATCATTGCGCAGGTGAAGAGCGCATAGCGCGTGCTCTTGAAAACGGTGCGCGCAATTTCAAAACAGGCGAGAATTCCGCAAGCCGAAACCAGCGCGCCGAGCGCACGCCAACCAAATGGAGTTTCGCCGAACAGCCACATGCCCACGGCGATCATTTCCTTGGCAAATAGCGGGTGCTCTGGATTGCGATTATCGTTGAAATGCAAAAGGCCACTGGCGGCGGGCACATAATGGGTTTCATCAAAGACCAGAACGCCGGGATGATAGAGCGCGACGCCTGTCAGAATGAGCGTCATCATGAACACAATCAGACGGATAGCATGAGTTTGCATGCGCTCAGTCAATTGCGTCTCCCTTCCGGCCTTGTAAGCGGTATTGCGCGCTGAAATTACAACGTCAATTGCGATACGCCCGGCTTGGTCTACTTCCTGCGTGACATGTGTGTTTGATTCACTATGATTCTGTTCAGATTTCTCAAGGGGAGTGGTGAGATGGCCGTCGTATCTAAAACTGGTGGCATCCGTATGATGTTTGCCTGGCTCGTACTGGTTCTGGCGCTATTGCTGCCGGTCTGGTTTATGGCGGCTGGTCTGGGGTCCAAGTTTGGATTCTGGGACTATGGTTTTGGTTTGCTCACCATGACCTTCCAGATTGGCCCGAAGCTAATTTTTGGCGTACTCGGCTTAGCCGCACTTTCGCTGGTTCTTGGCCTCATCAAATCGCCGCGTGTGAAGATTGTGATCCTCTCATTGGTCGCGCTGCTGATTGCGGGTCTCATTCTTGGTCGTATTGCGGGTTTCCGGACCTATGCGCAAAGCATTCCGGCCATACACGACATTCAGACAGATTGGTCAGACCCGGTTTATTTCTCCGATGAGATGATGGCGCGCCGCGAAGGTGCAAATCCTGTGCTGGATAACCCAACGGTTCCGGGCACGGATACGGCTTATCCGGAAGCTCAGCTGGAAGCCTATCCGAATGTTCGGACGCTTATCCTGCGCGCACCGCCCGAGGTGACCTATGCCGCGGCCTACACCACGCTGGATGAGCTGGGGCTTGAGATTGTGACTGAAGATGAAGCCGGCGGTATGCTGGAGGCTATCGAGACGTCATTCTGGTACGGCTTCAAAGATGACGTTGTCATTCGTATCCGTCCACAGGGCGAAGGCAGCCGCGTGGATGTGCGCTCTGTTTCACGAGTTGGACGGTCTGACCTTGGTGCGAACGCGGCCCGTATCCGGGCAATCCTGGAAAGCCTGTCTACCAAGCTCGACGTTATGGATATGCCAGCGGGCTGATTGCCCTCAGATCAGTGACCAGGTTCCGCTGATATCGGCGGAACCAACCACACTGACTTTTTTCTGTTCGAGCAAATGCAGCATATGGCCGAGCACTGAGTGACAGGCCGCCGGGTGCAGGCGTTGATCAACAGCTGCGTAAATCACCTTCACCATTTCCGGGATGCTTTTATCGCCTGCTTCCATGCGGGCGAGGATTGCTGCTTCGCGCGCTTTGCGATGGTCCAGATAGGCCTGAATGAAGTCAGACGGGTTCTCTGTCACTGGCGGGCCATGCGTCGGGATGAGCGTGTCGAATTTCATATCGCGCACCTTCTCAAGGCTCGCGAAATAATCGCCCATATTTCCGTCCGGCGGTGAGATGACCGTCGTCGACCAGCCCATAATATGGTCGCCGGAAAACAGCGCATTTTCCTCGCGCAGGCCAAAGCAGAGATGGTTTGACATATGCCCGGGCGTGGCGATGGTTTCGAGCGTCCAGCCCGGGCCTTCGATCAGGTCGCCATCTTCCAGAACCACATCGGGCTTGAAGCTTTTATCGCCGCCTTCTTCCAGCTGGATTTCAACCTCCGCCGGTTGCGGCGGGCGCTTCGCATAGACTTTGCAGCCTGCCCATTGTGCCAGCGGGTGGGCGAGGGGGGAGTGGTCCAGATGGGTGTGGGTCACCAGAACATGGGTGACAGTTTCGCCGTCCAGAGCGGCCTTCAGCGCGTCGAAATGGGTGTCATCCATTGGGCCGGGATCAATAACGGCGACTTCGCCTTTGCCGATGATGTAAACGCCCGTGCCGGTATAGGTGAATGGGCCGGGATTGTTCGCAATAACGCGGCGAACCAGAGGCGACATCTGAGTGACCGCTCCATACTCAAAGTCCATTTCTCGAACGAAGGGTATTGGATTGGCCATGTATCATGCTCCCCGGCTTTGGGCTGGTATCAGCCTCTTACTTTAGGTGCGTAACTTGCCGCAAATTTGCGAGCCATCAAGCGGGTCGCGCGCAGTTTCTGGCCAAGCGGCATAGCAACGGGCGGGCCCATATCCGTTTTATTGGCGTCTACGATGAAGATTTTGCCGGATTTGGTATCGCGCAGAACATCTACGCCGCCCCAATCGAGGCCGATTTCTGCTGCGAAATTGCGGATGATGGTGAGTTCTTCTGCGGAAAAAATGTCGCCAATCATGCAGAGGCGCACATCGCAGTTCTCATTGAGGAAGCGGCGGCTGAGCGGGCGACGCTTGCGGAAGACGATTGTTGGCTCGCCATTCACAATGGTTGTGCGCAGATCCTGAACCATGTCGCCTTCGACCTTGTTGTCGATGAGGCGCTGATAGGATTTACCTTCAACGCGCGGGATCGGTCCCTGAATAATGCGGCCATCATGTGCGGCATTGATTTCAGACTTTTCCACGATCATGCCGTCATAGGTTTCCGGATCCACGCCGAGATCATATCCGGCGGCCTTCGAAAAGGCGTCAGCAACGAGTGTCTTGGACACGTCTTTGCAGCCAAAATTAATGAACTTTGCGGTGTGAGAAATCTCAGGTTTTTCCGTGAGGCAATGCGTGGAATCATCGAAATGAAAAATCACATCGGCTTTGGAGATGTCTTTTTCGATGATGGCACCGGCCGCGTGCATGACGGGCCAAATGAAATACCATGGGCGCGGTTCGTCAGGCAGAAAGGCGATACGCGGCGCACGGTGTCCGCGAACGCGCTGCCATAGGCGCCAGCCCTGAGCGAGGGTGAAAAAGCTCATCCATGCGAGAACATCGGTGACCAGGCTCAGATTGAACGGAACGCTGTGACCGGTCTTTTTGACCAGAAAGGCGCCGTCCTGAAACTCGAAGTCTGAAAGCCAGTTTTTACTCATACCCGTATTCCCACTTGTGGAGCGCCCCCTATGTCTCAAAAAGCGAGACGGGTCTACTGGCGCATCCTTTGCGTGTTCTGCTTTAGCCGAAGAACAAAGACCAAAAATGGGACAATCTCGTGACAGGTAAAATCACACTTCTATGCATTCGCGTGATCCGACCGTTAGCCGCAGCCCTTATTGGTCTGGCGCTTGTTCAGGCGATGGCATCTTCCCCTGTTGATTCATCTGAATCCTCTTCGACGACCGTACACATTCACATCCCGGCCGCCTAGGGAGAGAATCATTACATTGCTGCGACAGCCTCAAGGCGCGGGGCGTGTGGCGCCAGATCATAGCCAGCATTGCGCGCTTTTGAGATAATCTCGTCAATCGGCATGGATTTGCTGCGCGCCATTGCATAGGCCCAAAGCGTGGCTGACCGCGTGCCAGAGCGACAGAAGGCGAGGACTTTCTTGCCGTCATTGTCCTGAATGGCAGAGAGTGTCGCGTCGATTTCCGGCAGATTGGGTGGTGCAATAATCGGGATATGAAAGAAAGACATGCCGTTCGTTTCAGCCGAGGAAACAAGGTCTTCTAGCATGGGCTGATCCGGCGTCTCTCCATCTGGCCGATTCATTATGAGCACGGAAAAACCATCGTTCGTTGCGGATGCAATATCCTCTACTGAAATCTGTGGTGCCACGTAAAAAGTATCGGTGATTTTGCGGAAATCCGGCACGATGTGTTCTCCATTCGGGTAAAAACTGCTGAAAACCTGATGCCAGCCTTGTCGATTCACGTAAAGACATGCCAGAAAGGCTCTTTCGGGCGGGCTCATCCTCAGATGAGTTTTCATCACAGTATATTTTTGGAGTTTGCGTTAGATCGTGCCCCGATTTTTATCTCGGATATCTTTGCCGTTTATTCTTAAACGCATCCTGATCGCGATTCCGACGCTCTTCGTCGTGATCACGGTCGCATTTTTCATGATGCGCGCTGCGCCAGGTAGCCCGTTCAGCAATGATCGCCGGCTCGAACCTGAAGTCGAGGCGCAAATTCTGGCGGTTTACGGTCATGATCGTCCGCTTCACGAACAATACTTTACCTATATCGCAGATGTCGCGCGTGGCGATTTCGGCCCGTCTCTGCGGAATAAAGATAAGACCGTTTCCGAACTCATCGCAGAAGGCTTTCCCGTCAGCGCGACGATTGGCGGTCTGGCGATGTTCTTTGCCTTCTTTGTCGGTGGCGCGCTGGGCATTATTGCCGGGCTCAGGCAGAACTCCATTCTAGACTACGGTCTGATGAGCGTTGCGACGCTGGGTATTTCTATCCCGTCCTATGTGGTCGGCCCTGTTGCGGCGCTAATCTTCGGGGTGTGGATACCCATTTTCGCGCCAGGCGGGCTCGATATGGGCCATATGACGCCTTACACGATCACACTGCCGGTGATTACGCTGTCGCTTTATTATGTCGCCGGTATCTCGCGTATTATGCGCGGCAGTATGATTGAAGCCATGCGCTCCAACCATATTCGAACCGCACGTGCCAAAGGCGTTTCAGAGCGTGACATCATTCTGAAGCATGCTCTACCCGTCGCGATCCTGCCATTGATCAGCTATATCGGCCCGGCTTCTGTCGGCGTTGTAACCGGCTCGCTCGTGATTGAGCGTGTTTTCAGCCTGCCGGGCATTGGCAGCTTCTTCATCGACGGTGCGCTGAACCGTGACTACACGCTGGTTATGGGCGTGGTCATTCTGTTCGCGTCGCTCATTCTGGTCATGAACCTTGTAGCTGACGTGCTCTACGCAATTCTCGATCCGAGGGTGAAATACTAATGCTTGGATTGAAAAACGCTCAGAACGAAGAGGCTCTGGAAGCTGCCGCTGTGGCGGGGCGTTCCCTATGGGATGATGCCCGTGGCCGCCTTTTCCGAAACAAAGCTGCCGTTGCAGCTATGATAGTCTTCGGCCTGTTCACCTTCATTGCGCTGGTTGTGCCGTTCATCTGGCCGCATGATTACGACACTCTGTATCGTGATCGCGTGGGTTGGGGGCCAACCTTTGAACATCTTCACATAATGGGAACAGACACGCTGGGCCGTGACGTGTTTATCCGCCTTCTTGTCGGGTATCAGGTGTCTCTGGCTGTTGGTGTGCTCGCAACCTTTGTCAGCCTGGTAATTGGTGTCTCCTGGGGCACGATTGCAGGCTTTTTCGGTGGTCGCGTCGATCAGGTCATGATGCGGATCGTTGATGCGCTGTACGCCATCCCGTTCATTTTCTTTGTGATCCTGCTCACAACTGTATTTGGCCGGAATATCTATCTCATCTTCATTGCGATTGGTGCAGTTGAGTGGCTTACCATGTCCCGGATTGTGCGCGGACAGACGCTGTCACTGAAGAACCGCGAGTTCATTGAAGCCGCGCGCGCAGCGGGTGTGTCACAGTCGGCGATCATTACGCGCCATATCGTGCCGAATATTATTGGCCCGGTTGTCGTCTATATGACGCTGATTATCCCTCAGGTTATTCTGCTTGAAAGCTTCCTCAGCTTTATCGGTCTTGGCATTAATGAACCGCTTACATCACTCGGTGTTCTGATTTCCAATGGTAAGCAGCAAATGTCCTCAAGCCCTTGGCTATTGCTCTTCCCGGCGGTGGTTATGGCAACTACGCTGTTGTGTCTGAACTTCATCGGTGACGGCATTCGTGACGCGGTGGACCCGAAAGAACGCTAGCGTTCACAGACCTGCCTTTCAAAACAAAAAAGCCGTCTCGACTGAGACGGCTTTTTCTTTTGCGATTGCGGGGCGGCGCTATTCTTCGCGGCGAACGCGGATTGCGCGGCCTTCATTGTTCAGGCGCATCAGATAGCTGCCAAACGCAGCGCGTCGGATGGTTGCTGTACGCGGTGGGTTGATGCGGCTGATACGCACTTCATCACTGTCCACCTGACGCCAGACCTGACCATTACGGAAGTAGACCGTGATTTTGCCATACGGGCTGCGATTGATGCGTCGAATGGCCAGCGTGACTGATTCCACATCGCCATCTTCATCGCGAATGACATCCATTGCGCGTCCCGGATCCTCGTCTGCCTCTGCAGCTGGAGCTTCTGGTTCTTCCTGTGGTTCAGGAGGTGCAGGCGGTGGAGTGATTTCCGCGGTTTGAACAGGCGCTTCGACCGGAGGCTCAACAGGCGCTTCTGGTGCGGTCTGAATTGGCGCGTCCGGAGGAGTAATCTCGGCGGTGGCGACTGGCGGCTCTTCCGGCGGTTCAGGTGCTTCAGCTTGTTGCACCGGAGCAGGCTCATCTACCGCGTCGGCCAGATCATTGTTTGACCCGATGGACGGGAAGTTCAGAACCGGTAGGCTTGGCAGAGAGAAGCCAAAGGCGTCTTCCTGAACGCGCTGGCTGTCCTGTCGTGTCAGCGTACGGAATTCACCGGACTGCTGAGCTGTGCGCGTCTGATTCACCGATTGGTCAAAACAGGCCAGTCGAGCCGTATCATCGGGAATTTCCGCGCAGGCATAAATGGCTGCCAGAGGGTTAGGTTCTTCTGCGAACGCTGAAATTCCTAGCACGGACAGCCCTGTCAGACCCGCTAAGTAGAATTTTTTCATCAATAATTCCCGTAATCTTTATTCAATGCAGCGAATAGACTTGAACTGTACCTCGCTGCGTTTCAATCTCAACACTGATAAATCTTACCTCGTGGTAATTTCAGAGAGATCGGAATAAATATGCGGAATAGTCGAAGCTTGCTTAAAGCCTCACTCCTGGCCATCACGCTGACAGTTGCAGGCTGCGGTGGCGCTAGCGAAACATCCCCCGACACATTGCGTCGCGGTATTAGCGCTAACCCGGATTCCGTCGATCCTCACAAAGTGTCCGCTCAATGGGAGAATATTATCGTTGGTGATATGTTCACCGGCCTGTTCACCGATGGTGCAGATGCGACCCCTGTGCTCGGCATGGCCGAAAGCTATGAGATTAGTGAAGATGGCCTGACATGGACGTTTGAGCTTCGCGATGCGAACTGGTCAGACGGTGTGCCGGTTACAGCCTATGACTTCGAATATGCTTTCCGCCGCATTCTGACGCCAGCCACGGCGTCTCAATATGCCAGCATGTTGTATCTGGTGAAGAATGCAGAAGACTTTTATGGCGGCGAAGTGCCAGCTGAAGAGCTCGGCATTCACGCGCTGGATGATCACACGCTGGTTATCGAGCTTGAATACCCTGCGCCATATCTGCCGGGCATTCTGAAACATTATGTCAGCTTCCCTGTACCGCGCCATGCGATTGAAGAATTTGGCGATGACTGGACAGACCCGGAAAACATCGTCGTAAACGGCCCTTATCGTCTGGCACAGTTCCGTACAGGCGACTTCCTGCGCTCCGTGGTGAACCCGGAATGGGAAGGCGCTGAAGACCTCTGCTTCACCGAGGTCATTTATTATCCGTATGACGACCTCGACGCGATTGAGCGTTACATTCAGACCGGTCGCCTCGACATCAACAACTCTTTTGATGGTCAGCGCACTGAAGAATTGCGCGAACGCTTCCCGGGTTGGGTACGAACAGCGCCTGCGCTGATAACAACGTATTATTCTTTCAACACAGATCTTGAACTGTTCAGCGATCCGAATGTTCGAAACGCGCTCGCTATGGCGCTCGACCGTGACTTCATGGTCAATGAGATTCTGACGGCAGGTTATATCCCGGCTTATTCTATGGTGCCTCCGGGAACGGCGAACTATGATGGCGGCGCAGAAGTCTATTGGGCGGACATGTCTCTCGAAGAGCGTATGGTTGAAGCGCGCAGCCTGCTCGAGGAAGCAGGCTATGGCCCCGATAACCCGCTCGAATTTGAATACACTTATCGTTCAACCGACGATAACCCACGCGTTGCTCCGGCCGTTCAGGCGAGCTGGATGGAGATTGCGGACTGGGTGAACCCGCAAATCCTGCAGAAAGAGACGCAGGTTCAGTATTCACTGCTTCGTCAGGGCGACTTCCAGATCGGTGACGGTGCCTGGGTTGCGGATTTCAATGATCCGAAGAACTTCCTCTTCCTGCTGCAGAGTAATACCGGCGCGATGAACTATGGTCGTTATGACAATCCGGAGTTTGATGCATTGATGGATCAGGCAGACCGTGAGCAGGATCTTGATGTTCGTGCTGACCTGCTGGAGCAGGCCGAGCAGATGATGCTCGACGATATGCCAATCATTCCGATGTGGTATCAGGTGTCTAAGAACCTCGTAGATCCGACGATCACCGGGTTTGAAGACAATGCGGACGACGTTCACCGTTCGCGTTATATGTGCCGGGAATCCTGACACTTTAATTGTCGGGGGCTGAATTGGGGACGGGCGGATGTCTGATGAGCTGGAAACCGGGGCGTTAGCCTCGGCTGGGGGGCTGACGCAAGGCTCAGCTAGCGGGGAACTCACTGGAGAGCCGTGTCGCAATTGCGGCACGGTGGTTCAGGGGCAGTATTGTCAGTCCTGCGGTCAGCTGGCTCAAAGCTATCATCGCCCGTTCTGGGGATTGATCACCGAGGTTCTCGGTGATTTCCTGTCCGTGGATGGCCGCGTTATGCGGACTATGCCGTCGCTGATCTTCTCTCCGGGAAAAATCACGAAGGCGTATCTGGATGGAAAGCGCCAGCGTTTCGTTCCGCCATTCCGTCTGTATCTTCTTTCCAGTTTTATCTATTTTCTTCTGTTGTTCGCGTTTGGCGACGCGCATGGCTGGTTCAACGCGCATTACGCGACCAATGGAAATTTTTACACCACTCTGGATGCCGCTGCGCTGGAACAGGCGGCGGGTGAGAATCTGACGGATGAGCAGATCACGCAGATTCTGGAGGCCGCCGAAGAAGGGCAGGCTCAACTCGCGGAGAGCCCGGATGATGCGGAGCCTGTAGTCGAAGGTGAGGGGGGCGAAAGCTCAAACCACGTCAATGCTTTCAGGCCTGACGGTCGCATCAACAGAGAAGGTCTCACACGGCAAATCAATGATGGCGACAGCATGGATGAGGCCTCGAAAGCCTTCTTTGTGGGTGTCATGAACCGCATGGCGGATGCGTATGAAAATCAGGGAATGTTTTTTGCGTCCATACAAAGCTGGGCGCCAAGAATTGCCCTCGGTTTAACCCCCGCCATGATCCTGCTTCTGGCCGTGGTTTATCCGTTCTCGAAGCGCATCTACATCTATGACCATGTCATTTTCACCCTCCATTTTCAGAGCTGGCTCTATATTTTGCTCAGTGTCGGGCTCTTATTCTTCTGGGTGAATCAGACCTGGATTGCGTGGCTTCTATTCCTTGCGCCGCCAATTTATATTTATAGAATGTTAAGAACAGTCTACAGTTCAGGTCGAATACTGTCTGCTCTTAGGACTTTGTTCATTTTATTTATACTGAATCTGCTTTTAGTTCTCTGCTTTATTCTGCTTGTGATTGTGGGCGTGGCAGAAACATCGCCCGTGATAGGCGGTGTGTCATAAAATTGAGGCCTTTCTGCCACAGTTTTGGGCAAATTCTTACATTCCTGTTACATTTGATTGACGGTGGTACGGCACGCCAATTAGCTTCCAATCAGGCCGGATTCTGGGGATCCGGCACCCCTTCAGTTCGGGCAAATTTTACCTGATCAGAAGCGTTAGTTTTTGGAGGTTCAAACGTGAACGGGAAATTATTGAAGTCTCGTCTGCTCACCACTTCGGTGTTTGCAGGCTTTTTGGGGGCAATGACGATTGCTCCGGCTATTGCTCAGGAAGCAGAGCCAGAAGACGACCTGATTATCATTACCGAAGAAGAATCTGGTGATGAAGCTCGCCAGGAACGCGTTGTCGTAACGGGCTCTCGCCTCGTTCGTGACGAATTCTCTTCTGCTTCTCCACTGAAAGTTCTGGACGTTGAAGAATCTGTAGCGGCTGGTCTGGTCGATACGGCTACCATCGTACAGCGTACTTCAGTTTCTGGCGGTGTTCAGACCGACAACACATTCACCGGTTTCTCTACGGACGGTGGTCAGGGTGCGTCTAACGTATCTCTGCGTGGTCTCGACCCAGAGCGTACGCTCATCATGGCGAACGGCCGTCGCCTGGCACCTTCTGGTGTTGCCGGTGCGCCAACCCGTCCTGACCTGAACCTCATCCCACTCGGCATGATCGAGCGTGTTGACGTTCTGACAGACGGTGCGTCTTCTGTTTACGGTGCTGACGCTGTTGCTGGTGTTATCAACTTCATCACCCGCCGTGAATTCGAAGGCATTGAGTTTGACCTGTTCACATCTACGCCGGAAGCTGGCGGTGGTGAAGAGCGTCGTCTCTCTGTTTCTACCGGTATCAGCGCTGACAACGGTTATGCTGCTTTCGGTTTCGAATACTATACACGTGACGAAGTTCGCCGCGGCGAGCGTGACTTCACGCCATGTATCCGTGACTACGAAGTCAACCCATCAACCGGCGACATCCGTTCTCCTTGTTACAACGGTACCTTCGGTAACATGTTCCTCGACCCGACCAACCTGGTTCTGGGCGATGTGACAAACGATGGTCTCGGCATTGATTTTGGTGTTTACGGTTTCGACTTTGACAACGGTTCTGGCTTCAACCTGATTCCAAGCAACGAACAGGCGGGTGCGCCGGGTTCTGACCTGGGTTCTGACTGGCTCATGGACCCACGTTACAATGCTAACGCTGTAAGCGATGATTTCGCTCTGGCTCAGGGCATTGACCGTTATTCCTTCTTCACCAATGGTGAATATCAGACGGACGTTCTCGGTAACGCAACCTTCTATTATGAAGGCCTCTATGCAAACCGTAGCCAGTCTATCTTCATCGGTGGTGCGCAGGCATTCCCATCGATTCCTTGTACGAACCCGTACATTCAGGCAGACCCTGTTCTTTCTCAGACTCCTGCATGTGACACGACTTCCACCTATCAGCCAATTCTGGCTGCATATGGATATGACCAGCTTCTCTGGCTTCCATACCTGATCGACCAGATCGGTCCATACGAAGTTGACGTGTCTACGGCGCGTGGCGTCTTCGGCATGGCTGGTGACCTGGAGGGTGTTGTTCCAACTGGTTCTGTACAGTTCGGCAGCGAAAACTTCGGTATCAATGTCGGTAACCTGACATATGATCTCTGGGGTTCTTTTGATCACAACACAGGTATCAACCGTCAGCGTACGTTTAACGAAGAGCGTCTCTACGCCTCTATCGCAACGGCTCGTGACGATGGTACCGGCAACATCATTTGTGGTTACTCTGAATCTGGCGGCGACCTCTTCGGATATATTACGACTGAGGACTGTGTGCCGATCGACCCAACAGACCCAGACGTATTCCTGTACGGCACGCTTCCACAAGAAGCTCTGGACTATCTGTCCGGTTACTCCACCACGACAACGACCATCGAGCAGACAATGCTCCAGGGTTCTATCACTGGTGACGTAGCTTACCTGCCAGCAGGCACAGTACCGTTCGCTATCGGTTTTGAGTACCGTAAGGACTCTATCGAAACGCTGAACAGCTATCTGACGACTTCTGCTTCTGGTACAGACGGCAACTCTGAAGGCAACACCATTGGTGACACGTCACTTCTGGAAATGTTCTTCGAGACGGAAATCCCGGTTCTCCGTGGTCAGCCGCTCGCTGAAGAACTGACCTTTAACGTTTCTGGTCGCTGGACTGAAGAAGAGAACTTCGGTGCGCTCTGGACTTACCGTGTACAAGGTATCTACCGTCCGACAGACTGGCTCACGGGCCGTGCGTCTTTCGGTACAACCTACCGTGCGCCTAACCTCCGTGAGCAGTTCCTTGCATCTCAGACGTCTTTCGCAAGCGCGTTCATCGATCCTTGTGTGAACTCTGTTTACAGCAACTATGATGCTGAAACACAGGCTATTGTCCTCGCGAACTGTCAGGCGCAGGGCGCTGACCCGAACACTCTCGGTGTTGGTGGTGCAACGACCCCTCAGGTTGTAACTGGTGGTACGACTGCTCTGAGCGCAGAAACCTCTGAAGGCCTGACGGCTGGTTTCGTATTCGAGCAGCCATGGGTTGACGACTTCGATCTGTCTCTCGCTGTTTCTTACTATAACATCGAGATCGAGAACTCTGTTGAAGAGCCATCTGTTGGCTACATCCTGAATCAGTGTCTGGTTCAGTCTACAAACCTCAACAGCCCGTTCTGTCAGCTGATCGACCGTTCTAGCTCTGCTGATCCATCTCGTAACTTCATCTCTACGATCGACTCTTCCTTCGTGAACGTTGGTCTGATCGAAACTGATGGTGTGGACTTCGACGTTCGCTACCTTCAGGACTTCGTTGTAGGTGGAAACGAACTGAACCTGTCTGTGAACCTGTCTGCTACGTACGTCATGATGTACCGCGAAGACCTGTTCGACGTGACAGAGTCTTATGACGGCCGTCCATACCTGCCAAAATGGCGTGGCGACCTTCAGACACAGCTCGGTTACCGTGACTTCACGCTGAACTGGAACACCTATTATGTCGGTAAAACGGCTGATGATGACATCGACGCTCTGCGCGCTGACGACATCGTCGACGTACGTACCGGTGAAGCTGTGTTCCTCGCAGGCTACCGTGACGTAGAAGAAACTGACGAATACGTCCTCCACGACCTCTCTGTTGCTTACGAGCAAGACACATGGAGCGTTCTGGTTGGTGTTCGTAACATCTTCGACGAAACTCCACCGCTCGTAGACGAAGGCGAAGGTTACTTCACTTCTGCGAACGTTGTTCTCGGCGGCGGTTATGACGTGTACGGTCGTACTCTCTTCGCTCGCCTCACGAAGAGCTTCTAATCATGAGATGATGGCTGCAGGCTTGTTTCTGCAGTCATCTTCTTGACTATTCAGAGACGGCTCTGCGAGAAATTGCAGAGCCGTTTTTATATTCAATCGACATTTTTTAATGTGCAGGAGGAAACTCATGTTCCGGAAGCTTCTGCTTTCCGCATCTCTGGCACTGACCGGTCTGACCGGTGGCGTTGCCATTGCTCAGACGGATGACGCGATCATTGAAGATTTTGCGATCCGCCCGGTCATGCGAGGTGTTCAACTTTCCCCAGATGGACAGCGTATCGCCTATCGTGCAGCGCAGACCCGCCTGGGTGACTATATTATCGAAGTACGTGACGTAGACGATCTGACCGCAGAACCGGTGCGTCTCGGCGCCGACCGTATGAGCATTACCGGCTTTAGCTGGCTCAGTGATGACATGCTTATGGTCAATTTCGAACAGCAGGTCCGCGATCAGGTCCGCGATCAGAATCAGGGCGTGTATGAATACAAACGCGCTATTGTTCGTGCTGACGGTGAAGGCCGCTGGACTGAGATTTATGACGACCTCTCAATTGTAAACGATCTCGTTGATGAGCCGGATTTTGTGCTTGTGCGCACCAGCCGCTTCAATCAGGACGATGTCGCTCGTATCCGTCGTCAGGGCCGAAGCATTGCGGACATTCAGAACCGCGATTTCTACCGCATGAACGTCAATACGGGTGCAACCCGTCTGGTGATGAACGCTCCGGCACGTTTCAGCGGTTATATCTTTGATCTGGATGGCAATATCCGTATCGCCAACGAGTATGACGCGGCATCGCGTACTTTTATCTATTAT
>CENJ01114820.1_pt1 | contig 81924 bp, 70 predicted proteins | sample 356161 | NCBI WGS metagenome assembly CENJ01 (sample SAMEA2619531, study PRJEB7988) | marine metagenome | biome: marine biome (ENVO:00000447); feature: surface water layer (ENVO:00002042); material: "saline water (ENVO:00002010), including plankton (ENVO:xxxxxxxx)" | depth 5 m
GATCGACAGTTTGTCCTTTCGAATTACCCGCCGATTACCTCGTCCAATGTCCATGAATTCCACAGGCTGGTCTTGTCCCAAAAAGCAAGGAGAGTTCTCCGTGTCTGAAGATGATAGACCGCTAATTACGCCCCAGCCGCACAGACTGACCGGCTACACGAGCCGAAGTATCTGCTCGCAGCGCGTAACGACCCGCATGTCTGATGCGTTGATCATCGTCCTTTCGAAAGGAGGACAATGCGGGTGAAAGACATTTAAAAGACAAAGGGAAACGAGCCATGGAATACCATGACCGCCCAGACCAAGCGATTTCGCATTCGAGTGCCCGCAAAGCTTCAAAACCAATCGTGGAAATCGATTTTGCGAGATACGAGCACTATCTCGCCGACCCTGATCTCACCGAAAAGCAAAGGCGCGAACTTCTCACTGCCATCTGGAACATTATCGTAGAGTTCGTCTCTCTTGGGTACGGTGTTCATCCACTCCGGCAGGCCTGTGGACAGCCTAGGAAAGCCAATACAATTCTGAGCGCCAAGCTCCTCGATGCGCTAGAATGTTCTCAGTTTCAGAATGCCACCGAAAAAGAAAGCAGCACGGGTCACAACTAGTAGGCCGTTACAGAAGGAGCCGAGTGTTGCGCATGAATGAAGTAGCCCAGCCAACTAAAGCTCTCATCTATTGCAGGGTCTCCACAAAAAAGCAGCTCCAGGGTGCAGGTCTCTCCAGCCAGGAACATAGATGCCGCCAATATTGCGAGGCGAAGAATTATTCCGTCGAAGCTGTTTTCCCCGATGATGCCAGCGGTGGCGGTGATTTCATGAAGCGGCCCGGGATGGTCGCCTTGCTGCAGTATCTCGATGCACACGCGAGAGAGCGGTTCGTGGTCGTATTCGACGATCTCCGACGCTATTCGCGCGATATCGAGTTTCACTTCCGGCTGCGCCGCGAAATGGAAGATCGGCATGCCACGCGCGAGTGCCTGAACTTCAATTTCGATGATACTCCAGAAGGTCTGATCCATGAGGGCTTTGTCACGCTCACCGGCCACTATGAGCGCCTCGTCAATTACCGCCAGAGCCGTCAGAAAAGTATAGCGCGCCTCGAACAGGGCTTCTGCGTCCAGTCGATCCCGCCGATTGGCTATCGCTATGAGAAGGCGTCGATGGGCGGGAAGATGCTTGTGCGCAATGAGCCCGATGCCAGTGTTGTTCAGGAACTTCTTGAAGGGTATGCCAGTGGGCGGTTTGCCTCACAGGCTGAAGTCACCCGCTTTATCAACAACCATCCGACGTTTCCGACGCGCAATGCGACGAAGAAGATGACGCAATACACCGTCGTGAAGATGCTGCGTCAGCCGCTCTATGCTGGGCTTGTCGGAAGCGCGAAGTTCGGCGTTCCTACACGGCCGGGCCATCATGACGGCCTGGTTTCCATCGAGACCTTCCAGCGTATTCAGGACCGGTTAGACGGCCGCAGCTATGCCGCACCTCGTATTGATATCGCCGAGGATTTCCCTCTTCGATCAGCAGTATGCTGCGCGGAATGTGACACGCCGCTGACCGGCGGTTGGTCGAAGGGCAAGTACAAGAAATATCCTTACATGTTCTGCCGCCAAAAGGGCTGTTCGCAATATGGCAAGACGATCCCGCGCGGGAAGATCGAGGGTGAGTTCGAGGAACTGCTCGCGGCCATGCAGCCGACCCAGGGTCTCGTCGATGTTGCCACAGCGATGTTTCGCGATGTTTGGGATCGGCAGGCCGAGCAATCGGCTGCCATGAGTGCTGCGTTAAAGCGCGACATCAAGAAGATTGAGGAGAAGATCACTCAGACCATCGACGCGGTGGTCGAAGCAACCAATCCGCGTGTGGTGTCAGCTTACGAGAAAAGGATTGAAGGGCTGGAAATGGATAAGCTCGCACTGCTCGAAAAGAGCCAGAATCTCGGAAAGCCGCGTGCCCCCTTCGGAGAATTGTTAGAACTCTCCCTGCGCTTCCTATCAAACCCTTGTACTATCTGGAAAAAGGGTGGCTACGAATTGAGGCAAATCGTGCTCAGACTGGTCTTCCCAGGCCATCTTCAATACAGCCGGAAGGAAGGATTTAGAACTCCGAAAATATCGTTGCCTTTCAAGGCTTTAGGTGCGTTTTCGGGGGTCAAAAATGAGATGGTGCCGCGAGGGAGAATTGAACTCCCGACCTCACCCTTACCAAGGGTGCGCTCTACCACTGAGCTACCGCGGCGTTGCATTCGCAGAGCGGGGTCGTTACCTCAAACAAATGCGATTGAAAACCCCTTAATCATGTTGTCGGTGAAGAATGTCTGAAGAAACAGAAAAATCCAACTCCAAGCCGACAAAGGCTGAGAAGGAAGACCGGTTGAAAGCAGCGCTCAGGGCGAACCTTAAGCGTCGCAAATCTGCCGTCCGAAAGGCGAAAGCGAAAAAAGAGTCAGAGGACTGACAGGAAAAGCCTGATTTCGACCCGGAATCGCCCAAATAACGCCTTTGCGTTTTCCCAACTCTCAGAATAGCGTGCGGCATGGACAAGCTAATTATTAAAGGCGGCAACCGGTTGAACGGAAACATCCGTATTTCAGGTGCCAAAAACTCAGCTCTTAAGCTCATGGCTGCGGCGCTTCTTACTGATGAACCCGTCGAGCTGCGGAACATGCCGAATCTTGCTGATTCGCGTTTTATGGCACGGCTGCTCTCCACTTTGGGGGTTGAGCTGTACTGGCCGCAAAATGATTCTGTGTGCCGTCTGAATGCCGTGGATATCACGTCAACGATCGCGCCTTATGATCAGGTGCGTAAGATGCGCGCCACGTTCAACGTGCTTGGGCCTCTTCTGGCGCGGGTAGGGCATGCGACTGTATCATTGCCGGGTGGCTGCGCCATTGGCGCGCGACCTGTAAACTTCCATCTGGACGCCTTCCAAGCCATGGGCGCGGATATTGTGATTGAGCAGGGCTATGTAAAAGCTGCTGCGCTGCGCGGTCTCAAGGGCGCGGTGATTGACCTGCCATTCCCATCCGTCGGCGCAACAGAACACACAATGATGGCCGCAACGCTCGCCAAGGGCACGACGCATATCAACAATGCGGCGCAGGAACCGGAAATCGTCGATATCGCCAACATGCTGAAAGGCATGGGCGCGAAGATTGAGGGTGCGGGTACGTCCAGCATTATCATTGAGGGCGTCGAGAAGCTGAACGGTATCAGTTATTCAGTGATGCCAGACCGTATCGAGGCTGGCACTTATGCTATGGCCGTCGCGGCGACGGGCGGCGATGTTCTTCTCGAAGGCGCACCCGCGAATGAGATGACATCTCTGATTGACCATCTTAATCGTGCAGGCGTTTCCGTGACGGTTGAAGACGAGGGCGTTCGGATTCAGAGAAACGGGGCTCGCCTCAAACCAGTGGATGTTGATGTGCAACCGCACCCGGGCTTTGCAACGGACTTGCAGGCCCAATTCATGGCTCTGATGACCATCGCGGATGGCACGAGCACGATTACTGAAAATATATTCGAAAACCGCTATCTGCACGCACCGGAACTCAACCGTTTCGGCGCGGATATTCGTGTGCAAGGCAAGGTCGCAACAGTGCATGGTGTAGACCATCTCGTCGGCGCGCCTGTCATGGCGACAGACCTTCGTGCATCGGTAAGTCTGGTCATTGCCGGGCTGGTCGCGGATGGAGAAACTGAAGTCAGACGCATTTATCACCTCGATAGGGGCTTTGAGAATCTCGAACAGAAACTAAATGCATGTGGCGCACAGATTCAGCGGACGGCTGAAGTCAGCGCCTGATTTGCGGAGGTTTGAGTGTCGGAAACGAACACATTGAGATTGCTGGCAGTTGATCCGGAAGATCTGAAGGTGATTTCGGCGGCCTGCCAGGACGGTGTCTGTAAGCCTGCGGACCTGACCTATGAAGCCAAAAAGCGTCGGTTCACGATCGAATTCAACCGCTATCGCTGGGAAGCGCCGAAGGACAAATCCGACGGTAGTCAGCAGCGTGTTCGTAGCGCGCTATCTTTTGAAGACGTCACCGCCGTTAAGGCGAGGGGGCTACCTGCCAAGTCTGCGGATCTGGTGCTCTCTCTTATGTCGGTTGAATGGACGCCCGATGCGGAGCCACCTTCCGGTGCATATCGCCTGATTTTCGCAGGCGATGGAGAATTACTTGTTTCTGTAGACTGTCTGGATGCAACGCTGGTAGATGTCAGCGCGCCCTGGCCGACCAGGAACCGTCCTACCCACAAGGAATAATGCCAGTATGGCACGACGTTTTGACAGTTCGGACAGCAATTTTGCTGAAGCCTTCACCTCTTTCCTGAAAGAACCGCGTGGCAACGCGCAGGATACACGTGAAATTGTGCGCGAAATTCTGGATCGCGTCGCAGCGGAAGGTGGCGCGGCTGTTGCGGACTATACGCTGAAGTTCGACCGTTTCGAAATCGACCCGCAGACGCTGAAAAATCCGACTATGGATCTGAAGGCGCTGGCAGACACGTGTCCGCAGAATGTGCGTGACGCGATTGATTTCGCCCATGACCGCATCGCGACCTATCACAAGGCTCAAATGCCGGCTGATCATAGTTTCGATGACGGCTTTGGCATGCAATTGGGCTGGCGCTGGACGCCGCTCGATTCCGTGGGCGTTTATGTGCCGGGCGGACGGGCGAATTATCCAAGCTCTGTTCTGATGAACATGGTTCCGGCCAAAGTCGCAGGCGTAAAGCGCATCGTTATGGTCGCGCCGACGCCTGATGGCGTGCTCAGCCCCGCGGTCGCTTATGCGGCGCTGCGAGCCGGTGTTGAAGAATTTTATCCGATTGGCGGCGCGCAAGCGGTCGCCGCGCTGACCTTTGGGGCGGGCGATTTGAAGCCGGTAGATAAGATTGTTGGCCCGGGCAACGCCTTCGTCACGGAAGCAAAGCGTCAGGTGTTCGGCAAAGTCGGCATTGATACGGTCGCAGGGCCGTCTGAGGTTTGCATTATCGGTGATGCATCGGTCTCTCCGGACTGGATCGCGGCAGACCTGCTATCTCAGGCCGAGCATGATCCGTCAGCGCAATCCATTCTGATTTCACCAGATGCAGATTATCTGGATGCTGTCGAAGCCGCTCTCGACGCGCAGCTCGATGTACTGCCGACCAAAGAAACCGCAAGTGTTTCCTGGGCGACGCATGGCGCGATGGTCAAAGCAACCTCGTTGGAAGATGCCTGCGAGATATCTAACCAGATCGCGCCGGAGCACTTAGAGCTCGCAATCGAGGCGCCGGAAACACAGATCGATAATGTCCGCCATGCGGGTGCGGTGTTCATGGGTGCCTGGGCGCCAGAAGCGCTGGGCGATTATGTGACTGGCTCCAATCACGTTTTGCCAACATCTGGTGCGGCACGTTTTGCGTCCGGTCTTGGTTTGTTTGATTTCCTCAAACGCATCTCAATTCAGTCAGCAAATCGCGCCGGTTTTGAGCATCTTGCAGGTGCTGCAATGGCTCTAGCTCAGTCTGAACACTTGCCTGCACACGAACGGAGTGTTTCCATTCGGTTCGGCAAGGAATCAGGATTGTGACCACATCTGAGCGAATTATCGCTGTAGATATCGACAATGAAACACTGAGCGCAGCAGGACCAGATGCTGAGCATGAGCGTCGTGTTGCTATTTTTGATCTGCTTGAGGCGAATTCGTTTTCGATCCATGGCCGAAAAGACGGGCCGTATAAACTGGCGCTGTCACGGCAGGATAATCGACTGATTTTCGAGATTAGCGCCGAAGACGACACGCACCTTCATACCTTTATTCTGTCACTGGCGCCGTTTCGGCGGATCGTGAAAGACTATTTCATGATCTGTGACAGCTATTACGACGCAATCCGTAACCAGACCCCAAGTCATATTGAGGCTATCGATATGGCCCGGCGCGGCATTCACAATGAAGGCTCTGAGTTGCTGGATGAGCGGCTGGCGGGCAAAATCGATACAGATTTTGATACAGCGCGGCGTTTATTCACCCTCATTTGTGCGCTGCATGCGAAAAGCTGACTGAACTTCCTGGTTGAATTTCCGTTTCAGAACAGCCATCTGGGGTGGGAAATTCAATTTTATTCCGGTATCGCGCCAAACAGAGGTGACGAACCCCCTAAAATCACACTATATGCGAGCGCTTGAAAGAGTGGCCGCCTACGAGGAGTGCATGGCAAAAGAAGAAATGCTCGAATTTACGGGTACGATCGTGGAATTGCTTCCAAATGCGACGTTCCGTGTAAAGCTGGAAAATGACCACGAGATCGTGGCTCATACTGCAGGTAAGATGCGTAAAAACCGTATTCGCGTTCTGACAGGCGATAAAGTGCTTGTCGAAATGACCCCTTATGACCTCACCAAGGGGCGTATTACTTATCGCTTTAAATAGTGGTGGGTTCTGCGTCTCCGGAACTGGTCCTAGCGAGCGCCTCGCCGAGACGCCGTGACTTGCTGGCGCAGATCGGGATCACTCCCGATCACATTCAGCCAGCTGATCTCAACGAAGATCCTCTGAAGGGCGAACTTCCGCGCCCCTATGCCGAAAGATTAGCAATTGAAAAGGCTGAGGCGGTAAAACCGGACTGGCCTGAAGCCGTTATTCTGGCGGCCGACACTGTCGTCGCGCTTGGTCGACGCATTCTTCCGAAAACCGAAGATGAAGCATCGGCACGTATGTGTCTGGAGCTTCTGAGTGGACGCGCGCATCAGGTGCTGACCGGTATCTGCGTGATCGCCGCTGATGGTTCGAAGACACATCGTGTTGTGATGACCCGCGTGAAGATGAAGCGCCTGACCGCAGCAGAAATCAACGAATATATCGAGAGCGGTGAGTGGAATGGCAAAGCTGGCGGATATGGCATTCAAGGGCTGGCCGGTGCGTATATTTCCAGTCTGAGCGGTTCATATACATCTGTGGTCGGACTGCCCGTTTTTGAAACTCGAAACCTTCTCTCCGGCGCGGGATACGCCGTTCAGCGCGGTGCGGTGGCGTGAAATTCGGTATTGTCCGCCGCATTGGTGAAACTATTGCCATTGCTCTGACGAAGGATGATGCGCCTATCTCTGCGTTTATCTGGCGGGACCGCAAGCTGGACCCGGCAGCGCGCTATGACGATATTCTTCCGGCCATTGTCAGAAGTATAGATAAGGGCAGGGCGGAAGCATTCGTTGAACTTGAAAACGGTCAGACGGGGTATTTCAATCTGAACCCCGCATACGACCCGCCCGCTGAAGGTGCGCGCATTCAGGCAAAGGTCGTAGCAGAGGCTTATGCCGACAAAAATGTCCGGGTGAGGCCGGTCAATGACCCGCCCTTGCTTGTCGGTGAAGACGCGGCGTTAAAGCGCTGGACGTCTGAAATTATTGGCCCCTCGGATGATGTGGAAACGCTGACTGATCAAGAGGTGATTCAGTCGGTTCATGATGCCCGATCAGATATTGAGGCCAGCAGCGTTACGCTCGCTTCCGGGGGGCAGCTGCATATTGAACGCACTCGCGCTCTGACCGCGATTGATGTGGATACATCGGGCACAAGGCAGGGGGGCGGGGTCAATGACAGGGCGCTCTCAGAAGTGGTTCGGCAAGTCGTGCTGCGCCGAATTTCTGGCCTTGTGGTGATTGATGTTGTTGGCGCTCCTAAAGGCGCAAAGGCGAAGTCGCTTCATTCTGATTTTCAGCGTGGCTTGCGGGGGGCGCCAATCGGAAAAGCGGATGTGCTTCCGGTTTCTGCCTTTGGGCTGGTTGAGGTGCGAATTCAACGGCGCGACATGCCGATGAGCGAATTGTCGTTCGAGACCTGCTCTGCGGGACGAAAGGCATTGGAACAAGCCATGCTTATGCTGTCTGAAATTCAGCTGGCTGCGGAGCAGAACGTTACATCGCGGTTTGTGATTGAAACGACTCCCAACGTTCGCGGCGTATTTGAATCTGCTGGCTTTGACTGGCAGGGGGAACTGGCGGACCGTTATGGAGCGCGGTTCCAATTCCGGTCACGACCTGTTGAAAGCCCGACAGAATTTGAGATTATGACGCAATGAACCAAAGCATTTTGTGCCCGATCTGTGAAAAACGAAAACCAGAGGCTGAGTTTAAGCCATTCTGTTCCAAGCGCTGCGCCGATGTAGATCTGTCGCGCTGGCTATCAGATGGCTATGTCATTTCTGGATCGGAGTCTGAAGACGCGGATGATACGCCAAGTGGTGACCCGGTTCAGCGCGGTGATGATTAGCGGATAAGCCCGCATCGTCACAAAAATTTATTAGATTGCAGCTCGTTCTCCTCTCCCATTCTTCTTTTATGTCGTCCGGCTTCTGATATGACTGTCCGGGATTAAAGGGCCTTGGAAAGGGATGATTTCATGAAAACGCAGTTTGCTTTTTGCGCGGCTGGTGCGGCGCTGTTGGCGTCTTGTGCAAGCGTTGATCCGAACGCGGAATATGCTCACGTCAGCGCAATTGCCGAAACAGAATCTGTGTCTTCAACGGGCGATGCAGCGGATGATCCAGCCGTATGGGTAAACACTGCAAATCCGGAAGCCAGCCTCGTTCTGGGCACTGATAAGCAGGCGGGGCTTTACGTGTATGACCTTGCCGGCGACGTTGTGCAGTTCCTGCCTACGGGCGCAGTGAACAATGTAGACCTCCGCCAGGATGTGATTTTTGGTTCTGCGGCTGGCATAGACCTGGCCGCGGCGAGCAATCGCACCATCAACGGCGTTACGCTGTATGAAATTTCAGAAGCGGGTGAAGTAACTGAAAGTACAAGCTTTCCGGTGCCAACGACGGAGCCTTACGGACTTTGCGTCGGGTATGATGAAAATGGCTATCGGGTCTTTGTGACCTACAAAACCGGTCAGATTGAAATCTTCACGGTCAATGCGCAAAGCGGCGGCGGATACACTGCGACGCTCGACAATACGCTCCAGCTGTCATCTCAGCTTGAGGGCTGTTCCTACGATGAGGTTCAGAACACGCTGTTTGTGGGTGAGGAAGAGGCCGGGCTCTGGCGGATTGACCTGAACGGTGCCGAAGAGTTCGCGCGCCGTATGGTGGACAGCGTGAATTCCGGCTCGGGCCTGGTGGCAGATGTGGAAGGTATTGATATCTGGCGGGGGCCGGTAAACACCGGATATTTGGTGGCTTCAGCTCAGGCTGGCGACCGTTACGTCATCTATGAACGGGCTGCACCAAACCGCTGGGTCGGAACTTTTTCAATTATTTCGTCATTTGATGGAACCTTTGACGCCGTCACGCATACTGATGGTATCACCGTTTCGTCAGCTCCGCTTGGCGAAGCTTTCCCAGAGGGAATTCTGGTGGTGCAAGATGATTCGGACGGGGAAAATGGAACTTCTCAAAATTTTAAATTTGTGTCCTGGAGCGACGTTATTGCGTCAATCGAGGCTCGTTCTACCCCTGAATGACGTTTTGGATGTCGGTTCATTCTCGAATGCGGCGAAAAAGCGGCCAATCTTGCCTCTAACTGTTGCATCTGCGCCTCGAACTTAGAAAACGATGCTCATTTGCAGCCACTAAACTCCGAAAAGGTATCGCATTTTTTTGCAAAACTCGATATGTAAAGTCACGTGTGGATGTTCCACACAGTTTCCTGCGGCCGTTAATTTAGTTTTTGATGCGGCTCACCAAAGGGGATGGGTATGAAAAAAACTCTTTTGTGCGCCACAGCGGCTGTAGCATTCGCTTCAGCATCTGGCGCTGCTAACGCGACTGACGGTTGGTACGCTCGTGCCGACGTCGGTATGACATTCGATGGTACTCTCGACTATGATGCAGAGTCTGTTGTTCCGGGCATGCTCGGCGGCGACGCTTCTGTAGACGAGAACTTCCTGTATGACCTCGGCCTCGGCTATGGTTTCGACAACGGTTTCCGCCTTGAAGGTGTTATCACACGCCGCAACGGTAGCCTTGACGTTTCTGACACGGTTCACAGCCTGCCAGACTACAGCCTGTCTGCGACAGAATACACAGTTCCACACGAAATCGGTAACTATATCGGTTGGGACGCGATGATTAACCTGCTCTATGATTTCGATCTGGGCAGCAAGTTCGCGCCATACGTTGGTGCAGGTATCGGTTGGTCTGAAATCGACGCTGAAGTTTCTAACCTCGCAGTTATCGACACTTCTACGTCTCCAGACTCCGTTTCTCGCGTAAACGACCTGAATGACGCCGAAACAGAATTCGCTTATCAGCTTCTCGCTGGTTTCGGTTACGAGCTGACCGAACAGCTGACTTTTGACCTTGGCTATCGCTATTTCGTCGTTTCTGACCTCGGGATGAACGACACAGCGCTTTCCGGTCTCGAGTACGAAACTGACCTCTATGAGCACAACGTGACGGCAGGTCTGCGTTGGCAGTTCGCGGCTCCTCCGCCGCCTCCTCCGCCACCACCACCACCGCCACCACCACCACCTCCTCCTCCACCGCCACCACCGCCGCCACCTCCACCACCTCCGCCTCCGGAAGTTGTTGAGCTGCCAGCTTGTGCGACGGTTTCTCAGGAGTTCGTGGTTTACTTCGAATGGGATGAGTCTGATCTCACCTCTGAAGCAGCTGCAGTTCTCGATCGTGCGGTAAGCCAGATCGCTGCTCGCAACGACTGTGCGGTTTCTACCGTAACCATCGGCGGCCACGCTGACCGTTCTGGTGCTGCGTCTTACAACGTTCGCCTGTCTGCATCTCGTGCGGCTGTCGTTCGTGACGCACTGGTCGCTCGCGGCGTTGCTGCTGACATGATCACGACGGAAGCATTCGGTGAAACCGAAAATGCTCGTCCAACGGCTGACGGTGTTCGTGAGCCTCTGAACCGTCGTTCAGAAGTTGTGATCATCGTTCAATAAGAACAGTTCCTTGTGAACGGAAAAGGCCCGGCATTTGCCGGGCCTTTTTTTTGCGGAAAATTCCGGACATGCAGAAATACTTTGCGGACGGCTTTATGTCCGCTGTGCGAGCATCTATCATCTGAAATACAGCCGTTCAGTTGTCCCGGATTCGGGAGCGCGAGCTTGGACAGGCGCAAATTGTGTTTTGGATGAAAAGAGCCGTGAATGCTGAGCGAACTCAGTTCTGCTGATAAACTTCTTTTAAAACAAATATCTGGACAGGGTGAAGCTATGTGCCGCCTGACCGTAAATTGGTCAGAAGTGAATTCCGGTAGCTGGAATTCGGACGGATTGCTCGCAATGGTGCCTTTGCTGAAGGACCGTCTCGCAGAATTGCCTGGCTCTACTGAAGTAATTGACGCAGGTGGTATAGAGCAGATTTCGGCGCAGGGCGAAGGCGTAACCCACCCAACTGGGCCGGTCTTAAGGCATATCTGCCGCCCGGATGCACCTGTGCAAATTGTATTCACCGGCCATTATGACACGGTATTTCCACCGAATTCCGGGTTTCTGAGCGTTAGTGACCTTGGCGATGGCCGACTGAACGGGCCGGGCCTGGCGGATATGAAGGGCGGTCTGATTGTCATGACCGAAGCGCTGAAAGCTTTTGAAACCTCAGACAATGCCGGCCAGATTGGCTATCGCATTGTGGTTACGCCGGATGAGGAAATCGGCAATCCGGTGAGCGCGAAATATCTCCATGAAACTGCGCAGGGCGCGCATGTGGGTATGACCTATGAGCCTGCGTTGGAGACGGGAGGATTTGCCGGAGAACGCAAGGGAAGTGGAAATTTTTCCTACGTCATTAAAGGCGTTTCCGCTCATGCAGGCCGGGCGCATGCAGATGGTCGTAGCGCTATAAGAGCGGCCGCTCAGTTTGTCGTCGCGCTGGAGAACCTCAATGGCGTCCGTGATGGCGTGACCTTCAACACGGGCAAGATTGAGGGTGGCGGCCCTAATAATCAGGTGCCGGACCTCGCTGTCGTACGGTTCAATGTGCGTGTACCAGACCCGGAGGCGACCGATTGGGCCCAGTCTGAAATCGACAAACTGGTTGAACAAACGGCGCTGCTTGACGGAATTTCAGGGCATATGCATGGCGGCTTTTATCGCCCCCCGAAACCGTTCAATGCCGCGCAGCAGCGACTGTTTGAGAATGTTCGCGATACCGGAAAAGCGCTTGGGCTTGAACTCGACTGGGTGTCGACGGGCGGCGTTTGCGAAGGCAATAATGTGTTTGCAGCTGGTGTGCCCAATATCGATACGCTGGGCGTTCGGGGCGGGCGTATCCACTCATCGGAGGAATTCGTTATCGTTGACAGTTTTGAGGAGCGGGCTGGGCTGTCTGCGCTCATTCTGGCGCGTCTGGCTGATGGCCAGATGAATGCGCATGAGATCAAAGCTTTGATGGAGGCTGGTACATGAGCAGGCTGGTTGTACGTCCATCCCGTTTGGATGACTTTGATGACATGATGGAGCTGGCGGATCTTTCGGGGCCGGGCTTCACAAGTCTGCCTGTCGATGAGGAGCTTGTCCGCAAGCGTCTTGAGGCGTCAATGAAAGCCTTTTCCGGGCGACCGGATGCGCCGCAACAGGGCAAGTTTCTGCTGATCATTGAAGACATTGAGTCCGGAAATGTCGCGGGTTGTTGCGCAGTGAAGGCAGGCATTGGCCTCACGCGACCGTTTTTCAATTATCGCATCATCACCATTCTTCAGTCGTCTACTGTGGTGAACCGGCGTTTCAGCATGGATGCGTTGGTCCTGACGAATGAGTTCATGGGGCATACCGAGGTCGGCACGCTGTTCCTGAAAAAGGAATATCGCGGAGGCGGCTATGGGGCAGGGCGTCTGACTGCTCAGTCGCGCTATCTGCTTATGGCTGCGGCGCCGGATGAGTTTGGAGATATGGTGCTGGCAGAGCTGCGCGGCGTTGTGAATCCGGATGGCATTTCGCCGTTTTGGGAAGGGGTTGGTCGCCAGTTTTTCGAGATGGATTTTCAGGAAGCAGACTACCATTCCGGCGTGACGGACGGCCAGTTCATTATGGACCTCATGCCGAAATACCCGATCTATGTAGATCTGTTACCGCCAGAAGCGCGCGAAGTTATTGGTCGATGCCATGTGGATGGCATTGGCGCGCTGAAGCTTCTGGAATGGGAAGGTTTCCGTTTCGAACGGGTGGTTGATATTTTCGATGGCGGTCCACAAGTGTCCAGCCCGCGCGACAATATCCGCACCATTCGTGAATCCCGGTCTGTTACGTTCGAAATGGGAGTCATTCCGGATAGCGCACCAGATGCGCTTGTTTCCACCGATACACTTGGCAATTTCCGCGTCACCTGGGCCAAATGCGATGTCAGCAAGCCCGGCGTAGTGACGTTGGATGCTGCCGTTTTTGATGCACTACAAATCGAACCGGGACACCAGGGGCGTGTCTGGGTGAAAGGACAATCATGAGCAGCTTGTTTATTGACGGACAATGGATGGAAGGCCGTGGAGACGTTCTTGTTTCGACCGATCCATCATCGGGGACCATCGTCTGGGAAGGCGGAGCTGCGACATCTGCTGATGTAGAGCTTGCCTATGCTGCTGCGCGGCGCGCTTTTTCCAGCTGGGCAATGACACCGGTCGAAGAGCGTATCGCTATTCTGCGTCGCTATGTCGAAATCCTGACAGAACTTGAGGGCACGCTGCCAGAGCTGATCTCCCGTGAAGTGGGTAAAGTGCTCTGGGAAACGCGTACTGAAATTGGCGCGATGAAGGGCAAGGTGGAATTGTCCATCAACGCCTATGCTGAACGTACCGGACACAAGGTCACTGAAACGGCATTTGGCCAGTCGGAACTGGTACATCGCCCACATGGCGTGATGGCGGTTATGGGGCCGTTCAACTTCCCGGGCCATTTGCCGAACGGACACATTGTACCAGCGCTTCTCGCCGGTAACACGATAGTCTTCAAACCGTCTGAGCTTGCGCCTGCCACTGGCGAAGCGCTGGTGCGCGCCATGGAGCGTGCCGGGCTTCCGGCTGGCGTTCTGAACCTCGTGCAGGGTGGCCGCGATACCGGCGCTGCCTTGCTGGATGGTGATCTGGACGGCGTGCTGTTCACGGGCTCGGCAACCACTGGCACCTTCATCCATCAGAAATTTGGTGGACGCCCCGAGGTTATGCTGGCGCTTGAAATGGGCGGAAATAACCCGCTCATCGCATGGGACTTCTCTGATGTTGAGGCCGCTGCGGATATTGCGGCTCAATCAGCATATCTGACCTCCGGTCAGCGCTGTACGTGTGCGCGTCGTCTCATCGTTCCAGAAGGTAAAGTAGGTGACGACCTGGTTGATGCAGTCATTGCGCGTGCGTCTGGCATCAAGATTGGCGCATGGGATGAAGCGGATGTCTTTATGGGCAGCGTCGTGAATGCGCAGTCTGCCCGCAACGCTGTTGCCTTTCAGGAGAAGCTTGAACAAGCGGGTGGTAAGCCTCTGAAAAAGCTAGAAATCCTCGATAAGAGCGATGCGTTTGTCTCTGCTGGCGTGATCGACATGACGGACGTGTCTTCGCCCATTGATGAGGAATTGTTCGGACCATTCCTGCAGGTTTATCGCGTGCCGGATTTTGATACGGCGATCGCATCTGCCAATTGGACGAAGTTCGGTCTGGCGGGCGGTCTGATCAGCGACAGTGAAGCGCTCTGGAAGAAAGCGCATATCGAAATGAAGGCGGGCATTCTGAACTTTAACCGTCCGACAGCTGGTGCCTCGTCTGCCCTACCGTTTGGCGGGCCGGGTGTTTCTGGTAATCACCGTCCGAGCGCCTGGTATGCTGCGGATTACTGTGCATGGCCTCAGGCGAGCCAGATTTCCTTCACACCAGAGCGTATGGGCGCACAGGGGTTCCCGAAATGAGTTCAGCCTGGGAAGTCAATTTTGACGGGCTGATCGGCCCGACCCACAATTACGGTGGTCTCTCCGATGGAAATCTCGCCAGCGCAAATAATGCTGGCGATATATCCAACCCTCGTGAGGCAGCGCTTCAGGGGCTGGAGAAAATGCGAAAGCTTTTGCGCTCTGGTCTGAAGCAGGGCTTCCTGCCACCGCTTTTACGACCAAATCTGCCATTTCTTCAGTGTGCTGGTTTTTCCGGAACGGTAGAAGAGATCATCACTCAGGCTGGAAAAGATGCCCCGGCGCTCCTGAAGGCGGCCTATTCGGCAAGTTCCATGTGGGCAGCGAATGCTGCAACCGTGTCGCCCTCCGCTGATACTGAGGATGGCCGGCTTCACTTAACGCCTGCCAATCTGTCCACCATGCTGCACCGCAGCCTTGAGCATCCAGATACGCTGGCGAGCCTGCGCTCAATCTTCGATGATCCTGCGCATTTTGCAGTGCATGAGGCTTTGCCAGAACATCCTGATTTTTCCGATGAGGGCGCGGCGAACGATGTGCGTCTGTGTGCTGGGCATGGCGATGAGGGCGTTGAGCTCTTTGTCTTCGGGCGTGAAGCGAGTGAATCCACCAATGGCTTCCCGGCGCGTCAGACCCGTCTGGCATCAGAGCGCATTGCGGCCATGCATGGCGTGAAGACTGACCGTGCGGTTTTCGTTCGCCAGTCTGTTGCTGCGATCAATGCCGGTGCGTTCCATAACGACGTTGTATGCGTTGGCACGCTGGATACGCTCTTCACCCACGAACTGGCTTTTGAAGATAAGGAAGCGGCGTATCAGGCGATTTCAGATGCGGCCAATGGGCTGTTCGAGCTGAAGGTCGTGGAAGTGCCTCAGGCTGAAGTGCCGATCGAGGATGCCATCCGGTCCTACCTCTTCAATTCGCAGCTTCTCTCTATGCCGGGCGAAGACAGGCTGGTACTTCTGGCGCCGCTTGAAACGCAGGAAACGGAAAGCACGCGGACTTATTGTGAGCGTCTGACGCCAGGCAATGGGCCAATTGGCCGTGTCGAATATGTTGATGTGCGCCAGTCCATGCGCAATGGCGGCGGGCCGGCGTGTCTACGTCTTCGCGTCGTGATGACGAATGAAGAGCTTGAGGCTGTGAACCCGGCCTTTCTGCTGGACGAATCCAAGATCGATAAATTGCAGGATTGGGTGCGCGCGCATTATCGCGACGCGCTATCTGCGTCAGATTTTGCTGATCCGGCGCTTGCGTCTGAGATCAGAAATGCGCATCTGGCATTGCTCGACGTGATAAACAGTTTTTCGAATTAGGAGCCGCTCATGGCTATGGACCGCGCCACACTGGAATCTCTTCTGCGTGAAGGCTTTCCGGATGCAGAAATCAATCTGACCGACCTGGCAGGCGATAATGACCATTGGAGCGCTGAAGTGATCAGCGAAGCGTTTCGCGGCAAGACCCGTGTTGCGCAGCACCAGATGGTGTACGCAGCGCTGAAAGGCCAGATGGGCGGAGAGCTGCACGCTTTACAGCTCAAAACCTCCGCGCCAGCCTGAAGCTGGGCCCATTACTTATCGTCCGGACACAACTGAGTTATTCTCATCGCTCCGGACTTGATCTTTTTCAGTATAAGCCTCACTTGCACAGTAGGTTTTAAGGAGATGCTCTTATGAGTGTTCAGGACACAATCCGCTCTCAGGTCGATCAGAACGACGTCATGCTTTACATGAAAGGTACACCAACCTTTCCGCAGTGCGGCTTTTCTTCCGTCGTGGCTCAGATTCTGAACTATCTTCAGATCGAATATGAATCTGTGAACGTGCTTGAAGATATGGAAATCCGTGAAGGCATCAAACAGTTCTCAAACTGGCCGACTATCCCTCAGCTTTACGTTAAAGGTGAGTTTGTTGGCGGATGCGATATCATCAAGGAAATGTTCGAGCAGGGCGAGCTGAAACCGTACCTCGTCGAAAAGGGTGTCCTTGAAGACGCGTGATGGTTTCCAAACCGGCCTTTTTCAGGTAAAGCCGCCCGCTTCGCACCAATTGAGGCCGAAATGACCGTCATCACATCACCAGAACTGCGTAGCCAGCCGAAAGTGGGCATTGTCTCACTTGGGTGCCCGAAGGCGCTTGTCGATTCAGAGCGCATTGTCACGCGCCTGCGTGCGGAAGGTTATGCGATCGCGCCGGATTATAAAGGCGCTGATCTGGTTCTGGTGAATACGTGTGGCTTCCTCGACAGCGCACGTGATGAAAGCCTCGACGCGATTGGCGAGGCAATTACCGAAAATGGCAAAGTGATTGTCACGGGCTGCCTTGGCGCAGAGCCGGATGTCATTCGTGAGCGTCACCCAAAAGTGCTCGCGATCACGGGTCCACATCAGTATGAGCAGGTGATGAGCGCCGTTCATGAGAACGTTGCGCCGCCGCCAAACCCGTATCTGGACCTTGTGCCAGAAGCAGGCCTTCGCCTGACGCCGCGCCACTATGCCTATCTGAAGATCTCAGAAGGCTGCCACAATAAATGCTCTTTCTGCATCATTCCGAAACTGCGCGGTGACCTTGTATCCCGTCCGATTGACCATGTTCTGCGTGAAGCCGAACAGCTGGTGAATGCGGGCGTGAAAGAACTGATGGTGATCAGTCAGGATACGTCAGCTTACGGTCTCGATGTAAAATACGAGCCACGTATGTGGAAAGACACAGAATATCAGACCCGTTTCCTCGATCTCTGCAAAGGTCTGGGTGAGCTGGAAGCCTGGGTTCGCCTGCATTACGTTTATCCATATCCGCATGTCGACAAGGTGATGCCGCTCATGGCGGACGGTACAATTCTGCCTTATCTCGACATTCCGTTCCAGCATGCCCACCCGGAAGTTCTGAAGCGTATGCGTCGTCCGGGGCAGGGCGGCGATAAAATGCTCCAGCGCATTCTTCAATGGCGCAAGGATGTGCCTGATCTGGCAATCCGCTCGACCTTCATTGTCGGCTTCCCGGGTGAAACGGAAGAACAATTCGAGACACTGCTCGACTGGATGCGCGAAGCGAAAATCGACCGCGCAGGCTGTTTCAAATATGAAAACGTCAAACACGCTGACAGCCAGGCCCTTGATGGCCATGTGCCGGAAGAGGTGAAGGAAGAACGCTGGCACCGCTTCATGGAAGCGCAGGCCGAAATTTCTGCTGAACGCTCTGCGGCTCAGATTGGCAAAATCGTTGATGTTATCGTCGATGAAGTCGATGAAGAACGTGACGTTGCGATTGGTCGTACCAAAGCCGACGCGCCCGAAATTGATGGCACGGTTGAGCTCGCTGAAGGCGGTGAACTGGAGCCGGGCATGATTGTTGAGGCGCGCGTGATCGCCGCCGATCATTATGATCTGTGGGCAGAACCTGCCTGATCCAACAGCTTCAGTCTAATCGAAGTGGGGGGCACTTTGGAAAAGTATCTGACAGCCAGCTATTGGCTCCGTCCCCTTAGAGATCCTCTGACCTGGCTGGCTATGGTCGTAGACCTGAGCCCGATTGTGTTCGCCCTGATGAATGATTGGGGCGCGACGGCTTTCGTTCTGCTCTACTGGGCTGAAAACGTCATTATCGGTGTCGCGACATTCTTCCGGATCATTGCCGCAGGTGCCGCAAAGCATGGCCTCGGTGGTTTTGCGGGTGCTCTCTTTCTGGCTGCGTTCTTCTGCGTGCATTACGGCATGTTCTGCTTTGTGCACGGCATTTTCATCTTTAATTTTGCAGACATCAATGTCGCGTTTCTCCCAACAGATGCTTTTGAGGCGATTACCAGTCTGTATCAGGGGGCGGGTATCATCCTTGTCCTAATGGCGCTCTTTCAGCTGGCGGCGATTATCGCTGATTATTGGCCATCCCGCGGCAAACATTTTGTCGATGTAAAAGAAGAGATGTTTGCACCTTATGGCCGGGTGGTCGTTCTGCACCTTGGCATCTTTGTGGGTGTGGCGGCTCTGATGTCCGTAGGTGACCCGATGATTGGCGTATTTTTGCTGATCCTTTTCCGTGCGGGCTTTAGTATCATCGGTAGAGCCTGGCGCGAAAGCAACGCTGGCTAGATAGCCTTCAGAAATATATGAGATTTTCTGTTCTACGCTGTACGTTGACAGTATATTGAGAATGATTATCAGAAGCATGAGCAATTAAAATTTGTTCATTCATACTCTGATTTAGAAAGTAAATTTCATGACATTCTTCCCATCTACGTCGGTACTCACTCCGATGAAGGTGAGCGCGCTTGCTCTGTTCGTGGCGCTGAATTCGGCTTCTGGTTTTGCTCAGGATCATGATGAGCGTCGAACACCTGCTGAGCGAGATGAAAGCCGGGAGCACGCGCGTCGAGACGGCCATGGCTCCAGAGATCGGCACCAGGGAAACAACGAAGACGCCGACAATAAATTGGAAGAAATTGTCGTTACGGCTTCCGGGCGCGCCCAAAGCGTGGAGCAGGCTCCTGCTTCTATCAGCATTATCGGTCGCGAGGAACTTGAGCGCACGCCCTACCGAGAGGTGACTGATGCGCTGTTGGACATTCCAGGCGTTACGGTGTCGTCGGGAGAAGGCAATTCACGCGACATCTCCATACGCGGCATGTCCCCGCAATACACGTTGATACTCGTGGACGGAAAGCGCTTGAGCGCGCGTGAGGCGCGAACCAATGGTGGAAATATCAGTGAGGGTGGTTTGCTGCCACCTTTGGAGTCTATCGAGCGAATCGAAGTCGTTCGGGGACCTATGTCTTCGCTGTATGGATCCGATGCCATGGGCGGGGTGGTGAACATTATTACCAAGCGCGTGTCGGATGAGTGGAATGGTCAGGTGCGTCTGAACGGAACGCATCAGCTTGAAGACGGGTACGGCAATTATCAGGATGCAAACTTTTATCTGTCTGGTCCGATCATCGCTGATACGCTCGGCGTGCAATTGTCCGGTTCTTTGAACCATCGCGAAGGTGATCAGGTCATTGGTGGCACGCCCGAACGCAATGACAGCAGCATAAATGCAAAATTCACCTGGCGCGTATCTGACGACCATTCGCTTATGTTCGAAGCTGGGCGTTTTAATCAGGAAGTTATCGAAGTCGCCGGTGAAACTTATGAGGCCGATGAAGATAGCCCGGCCGGAACGCGGACTGAGCAGACGCAGGATCGCAATGTCTTCTCCATTCAGCATGATGGCAGCTGGGGGAATATCACCTCGTCGTCTTACGTCCAGTATGAGGATGCGGTTGGTACCGATGACAATAAATCGATCCAGAACACGGTCGGTCAGACATCATTTATCGTTCCGCTTGGTCAGCATACTTTCAATGTCGGTGGCTTCTACCGAAACGAACAAATGCACGATGAGACGAGCAATCGTCTTTCAGACCGGACGGATGCAGAGCGTACCCAGTTCGCGCTTTTCGTCGAGGATGAGTGGCGCCTGTTCGAAGACTTCGCTCTGACAGGCGGCATTCGCATGGACAATGATGAAGAGTATGGCGACCACTGGACGCCGCGTCTGTATGCAGTCTGGAACGTCACCGAAGACTTTACATTGAAAGGTGGCTATTCCGCCGGATTCCGCGCGCCAAACCTGCGCCAGACTCTTCCGGATTGGGGGCAGGTGAGCCGGGGCGGAACGATTTACGGAAATCCGGCCCTGGAAGCGGAGACCTCTCAGAATGTCGAGATCGGTATCTTTTATACTTTCAGCGACCGCTTGCAGGTGAGTGCTACAGCTTATCAGACCAAGTTTGAGGATCGTATCACGCGCGTAACCTGCGAATCGGCAGGTGCCTGGTGTATTGACGAACCGCTCAGCTCGATCGGTCGTCCGCCGACTACTTACGTCAATATTGATGAAGCTGAGATCAACGGTCTTGAATTTACGGCCAGCGCAGAGCTGACCAGCACGATCTCACTCGATGGCTCTGTCTCTTTTACAGACTCAGAGCAGCTCACAGGCGATAATGCCGGTGCGGCACTGAACGATACGCCAGAGCAGCAAGGCAGCTTGTCTTTGAACTGGGAGCCGACAGACGAGCTGAACACATATGTTCGAGCGGTATACCGAGGAGACGAGGCCGTAACTGAAGCACAGATAAGCGGCAGCAATTACGTGACCAGTTCTTACACCACGGTCGACCTGGGTGGCAGCTATCGCGTCGCCGAACGCTCTGAGCTGTTCTTTGGGGTACAGAACTTGTTCAACGAACAGCTCACCGTAGACGATGGATATTCTATCGACGGAACGCGTGTCTGGCTGGGAATGTCAGCTGGATTCTGACGTTGGATCGTCGGAGGCTTCTTCGCGATCGTAGAAGTCTTCGACGGCCTTGCCGAGGGCGCGTGGGTAGAGAATGTGTTCACGTGCCAGAACGCGCTCTGCCAGCGTTTCAGGGGTGTCGCCCGCTTCAATCGGAACGCGCTCCTGATCAATGACCGCGCCCTCATCCACACCTTCGGTCACCCAATGGACAGAACAGCCTGCTTCGGCATCGCCAGCTTCAATTGCGCGCTTATGCGTATGAAGGCCGGGATATTTCGGCAGAAGGGACGGGTGGATGTTGATCATCCGGCCTTCCCATTTGTCCGTGAACCATGAGGTCAGAACCCGCATAAAGCCCGCAAGCGCGATGAATTCCACATTGTGAAGCTCCAGCGTTTGCTGGATGTCTTTCTCAAAGGCTTCGCGTTCGTCATAGGCGCGGTGGTCAATGGCTGCGATAGGCAGGCCTTGCTCACTCGCCCATTCCAGACCGGCCGCAGCATAAGAGTTTGAAAGCACAAGCACAGGCTTTGCATCCACCTCGCCATTCAGGCAGGCCTCAACCAGCGTCTTCATGTTCGAACCACGCCCGGAGATGAAAATCGCAAGGCGTGCAGGTTCTTCACGTCCGAATTCAAGCATTCACGAGGTGTCCGTACAGGAAGGCGCTTTCGCCAGATGCCTTGAGAGCAGAAATGACCTCATCTGCATTTTCCGGAGATACAGCGAGGATCATGCCAATGCCCATATTGAAGGTGCGCCACATTTCAGCCTCTTCTACCTGACCGACTTCCTGCATCCAGCCGAAGACCGGTGGAGGCGTGAAATCATCGCCATCACGCTCTGGAACAAGCGTATCAGGAAGCATGCGAGGCAGATTTTCCGTGACGCCGCCGCCAGTGATATGGGCGAGGCCTTTGATCTGGCCAGATTTGATGAGCGGTAGAACAGAAGCGACATACAGTCTGGTCGGCGTAAGCAGTGCTTCGCCGAGCTTTGTGCCCGGCGCGAATGGTGCGTCATCCGAAAGCGCCAGACCTGAACGCTCAACAATTTTCCGGATCAGTGAATAGCCGTTTGAGTGCGGGCCGGATGATCCAATCGCGACCAGCGCATCGCCAGCGGTCATATCATCAAGCTTTGGCAGGATGTCTTTGCGCTCAACGGCGCCAACAACGAAGCCAGCAAGGTCATAATGACCCGGAGCATACATGCTCGGCATTTCGGCTGTTTCACCACCAATAAGAGCGCAGCCAGACTGGCGGCACCCTTCGGCAATGCCGGAGACCACATCGGCAGCCGCATCTGTTTCCAGCTTTCCGGTCGCGAAATAGTCGAGGAAGAAGAGCGGCTCTGCGCCCTGTGCCAGAACATCATTCACGCACATGGCAACAAGGTCGATGCCGATTGTGGTGTGATGATTGGCTTCCTGAGCGAGAAGAAGCTTCGTGCCGACGCCATCAGTACCGGAAACAAGCACCGGATCCTCATAGCCACAGGCCTTGAGATCAAACAGTCCGCCAAAGCCACCAAGATCGGAAGCTACACCCGGCCGGAAGGTCGATTTTGCAAGCGGCTTGATCTTGTCTACCAGCGCATTTCCTGCGTCGATATCAACACCAGCCTGCTTATAGGTCAAAGGAGATGAATCTGTCATGGTCACGCGTTAGCATGGCTTCCCTCATCTCGCCATATTCTCTGTCTTTAAACTTGAATAAATGACTGCTAGGACGAGTCACATGAAACCGTTTTCGATTTTGATCAGTGCGTTCGCCGTACTCATGCTCGGTGCTGTCTCAGCTCACGCTGACACACGTGACGTCTACACCATCTCTGATATTCCGGTGGATCGCACCGCTGCGACGACACGCGAAGCTGAGGCTCAGGCCTTTGCGGAAGCCAAAATCATCGGTCTGCGTCGCCTGATTGCGCGTCTTACGCTTCCTGAAGACCGCGCAGCATTGGGCGAAGAGTTTTATAGCTTTTCCAACGCAAACGAGCTGGCTGCAGCGGTTGATGTCGAAGATGAGCGCCGCTCAACGACGGTTTATCGTGCGAATCTGTCTGTCGTTTACAACCCGATCCGTGTTCGCGCGATCCTGAACCAGTATGGCGTGCCATATATCGACCAACAGGCCGCGCTGAGCCTCATGGCGCCGGTTGCGTCCAACGCTACGCTCCAGACAGAGTGGAAGGCCGCCTGGCCAGAAGCCGTTCAAGGCGCGCTGAGCCCATTCATAACGGGCCTTTCACATTACCGCGCTGACGCTAACTGGGCGACATTGTCGTCTGAAGCGCGCGCAGTTGGCGCCGGCAATGCGATACTGGCTGAACTGGTGACCTCTGATACGACCTATGCCGTCCGTCTCACCCGCGTCACCGCCGCAGGCAATTTCTCAATTGGTCAGACCGGTTTTGTGGCAACGATGGAAGAAGCCGTTGCAGCAGCTTCTGCGTATCTGGATGCTGCATGGAAAACCCGTTCAATTGTGCGCGGCGATGAAGTCCGCACAGCAAGCACGGCGACCGTTCGCTATCGCGATCAGCGCAGCTGGAACCGGGTTCGGTCCGCACTTACTGGTTCGCCACTGATCTCAGGGTTTAAAGTTGATGCGATCGCCAGTGATGGTGCGCTGGTCTCGTTTACCTATGCAGGTAGCCCCGAACGTCTTCAGACAGAATTTGGACAACAGGGTATCGTACTGACGACGGGCGATGCAGGCTGGTCCATTGCTCTGGGCGGAAGTCGACAATTCTAGGCGGTCAGACATGACGGGCAAGCAGTTCAAATTCGCTTTCCCAACGCCGATTTTGCCGCTTGAGGCGTTGTTCCCTGATGCGCAGGGAAAATCGGCTCTTGGAATCCTCCGGCGTTGGAAAGAGTGGCCGAAATGGTATGTCGGCCTGACCGGACCAGACAGGTCTGGCGTGTCCAGTGTGCTGCGTTCATGGTCTGACGAAGTCGGAGGTGAATATCTCACGCCTCAGGACTGGCAGAAGCTCGACGCAAAAGATCTCGCAGAGCTGCTTCAAAGTCCGCTCGCGCTGGACGACTGCCATCTTGTCGAAAATTCTTCCAATCTGCTGACGGTGATCAATCTTGCTGTCGAAGCCGAGACGACGCTGCTTCTGGGTGGACATGGCAGTCCACAGGACTGGCACGCATCGCCGCCTGATCTGGTTTCCCGACTGTCAGCGATGACGACAATCGTTCTGCCCGGGCTGGATGATGAGATGTTCCTGCGCCGTTTACGTGCGGCATGTCTGCGGCGCTATATCAAACTGCCTGAAGAAACTCTCGCATTTCTCGAGCCAAGACTGGAGCGAAGTTATCAGTGGATTGAGGCTTTTGCGACGGCTCTGGATCAGGCCATGACAGATACTGGTCGACCGCCGACGATTCCGCTTGCAAGGGACGTTCTCGCCGCGTTAACCGAAGACTTAGATACTGACGAAGAGTGATGACCCCACTTACCGAGCGAGGCATTCATGACCACTACTAGAACAAAGTCCGGTCGCAGGACAGGTGGTGGGTCTTCCGCTACGATCTCCATGCACAATCCAGAACGATTTATCGACCGTGAGCTTTCCTGGCTCGGCTTCAATGAGCGCGTTCTGGAAGAAGCGGCTAATGACAAGCATCCATTGCTTGAGCGCCTTCGGTTTCTTTCTATCTCGGCCAATAATCTGGATGAGTTCTATATGGTTCGCGTTGCGGGCCTGCGAGAACAAGTGCGCGCGGGCGTAACGCGCAAATCCATGGATGGGCGCACCCGGTCTGATCAGCTCGCTGCGGTGAACGAATCTGCTGCGGTCCTGATGAACGACCAGCAGACCTGTTGGGAGACATTGCGCGGGTTGATGGTCAAGGAAGACATCCATGTGCTGGAACTTCCAGATGTGACCAAGGCTGACAAGATCTGGCTGCGTAATCACTTCATGGATCATATCTTCCCGATCATCACGCCGCTGGCGGTCGATCCTGCGCATCCATTCCCGTTCATTCCGAACCTTGGCTTTGCCATCGCGCTCGATCTGATCAATTCGAATACGGGCGAGGCGATGAAGGGGCTTATGCCGCTCCCGTCTCAGGTGGACCGGTTTATCCGTCTGCCTCAACTCGCGCGGTCTAAGCACACCGTGCGCTTTCTCTCGCTGGAAAATACACTTGAGCTGTTTCTGGACATTATCTTTCCGGGCTATCAATGCGTTGGAAAATGCCAGTTCCGCGTTGTTCGCGACAGCGATATCGAGATTGAAGAAGAAGCCGAAGACCTCATTCGTGAGTTTGAAATTCTGCTGAAACAGCGCCGCCGTGGCCGTGTTGTTCGATTGAAACTTCACAAATCTGCGGAAGACAGTCTGAAACAGTTCGTCATTCGCGGCGTTGGCGCAGAAGAACAGGATATTATCGAGGTCGATGGTGTGCTGGGTATGGCGCAGCTGTCTGAGCTGATCACTGATGATCGACCGGACCTGAAATTCTCTCCTTACGAGCCGCGTTTCCCGGAACGTATTCGCGAACATAATGGCGATTGCTTCGCGGCGATCCGTCAAAAGGATATGATTGTTCACCACCCGTATGAATCCTTCGATGTGGTGGTTCAGTTCATCAAACAGGCTGCGCGCGATCCTGATGTTCTGGCGATTAAGCAGACACTTTATCGGACCAGCAAAAACTCACCTGTCATCGCGGCCCTCGTTGAGGCTGCCGAGGCCGGCAAGAACGTCACGGCGTTGGTCGAGATCAAAGCGCGCTTCGATGAGGAAGCGAACCTCCGTTGGGCACGCGACCTTGAGCGTGCCGGTGTGCAGGTCGTCTATGGCTTCATCGAATATAAAACCCACGCCAAGGTGAGCCTTGTCGTGCGTCGTGAAGGCGGCGAGCTGAGAACCTATACCCATTTCGGAACGGGCAATTACCACCCGATTACGGCCAAGATTTACACGGACCTGTCACTCTTCACAGATGATCAGGCGCTTGGCCGCGATGCAGGTCGCATCTTCAACTATGTGACCAGCTACGCGGAACCGCCAGCGCTTGAAAAAGTGTCCATGTCGCCTCTGAAAATGAAGGACGACATTCTGAAGCTCATCAAGGTTGAGATCGCCAATGCCAAGGCTGGCAAGCCCGCTGCGATCTGGGCGAAGATGAACTCGGTTGTGCATTCTGAGATCATTGATGCGCTCTACCGCGCGAGCCAGGCTGGTGTTCAGATCGATCTGGTTATTCGCGGGATATGTTCTCTGCGTCCCGGCGTGCCGGGCCTCTCAGATAATATTCGCGTGAAAAGTATTGTAGGTCGCTTCCTGGAACATTCGCGCATTGTCTGTTTCGCCAATGGCGAAGAATTGCCCTCCAAGGATGCGAAGGTTTATATTTCGTCGGCGGACTGGATGCACCGCAATCTGGACCGTCGCGTCGAGGCTTTGGTGCCTCTGGAAAACGAAACGGTGAAGCGTCAGGTGCTGAACCAGATCATGGTCGCCAATCTGAATGACGATGCCCAAAGCTGGATTCTGCAGCCCGACGGCTCGTATAAACGTGTGTTGTCGGAAGGCGAGCCGTTTAGCGTGCATGATTATCTGATGCAGTATCCAAGTCTGTCTGGTCGCGGTGAGGCGCTGGACGTTGAGATGCCGCCAAAGATTGCGCCGAAAGCCACCAAGAACTGAGTAAATTTCGACTGTGCTGAATCAGAAAAGCCCAAGCCTCTGGCCCATTTCCCGGGCGCAACGTCCCCGACAGGAAGCCGTGATCGATATCGGCTCCAACTCGGTGCGAATGGTCGTTTATCAGATTGATGGACGCAGCATGGTGCCCCGTATGAATGAGAAAGTCATGGCGGGGCTGGGTAAGGATTTATCTGAGACAGGGCGGCTGTCTGTCTCCGGCGTAGAGGCTGCACTGAAGGCGTTGGCCCGGTATTCAGCAATTTGCAGTTCACTTGGCGTGACACACGTGACAGCCATCGCGACCGCTGCGGCCCGCGATGCGGAAGACGGGCCGGAATTTTGCGAAGCCATTGAGCGTGTTTCCGGGTTTAAAGTTCGCATTCTGTCGGGCGTTGAAGAAGCAAAGTTTGCTGCACTTGGTGTGGTCGCTGCGCAGCGCGACCCGGTGGGACTGATTGGGGATCTGGGCGGCTCCAGTCTTGAACTGATCCATACAGAGCGCGGTGCGCTGGGTGAGGGGCGAACCTATAAGCTCGGACCTCTGGCGCTACAGGACCGCGATGAAGGCGGTGCTGCGAAGCTGGAAGCTTATGTAACAGAAACGCTGACAGCGCAGGGCGGTATCGCTCAATGTCCGAATTTCTACGCCGTAGGCGGTGCCTGGCGTGCGATTGCCAGCCTGCATATGGAGCTGAACAATTATCCGCTTCGCGTGCTTCAGGCCTACACCATTCCGGCGTCCGAAGCGATTGAGCTGTGCGATCTGATTATGGACCGCAAAAAGCGTCCGGACAGCCTGATCAAAAGCGTTGCGGGCAAACGTGCAGCGACCCTTGAATACACGGCACTCGCTTTGAAATGCGTTTTAAAGCTTAGCGGCGCGGAGCAGATGATCACGTCTGCTAACGGGGTTCGCGAGGGCTTTGTTTTTGATGGCATGGACCCGGAAACGAAAACGCTCGATCCACTGTTCGCAGGTGTTTCGCGGCTTGCTCGCCTCGACCAGCGACAGATTGGGTTTGCGCGCGGATTACAGGTGTTCACCGCTGATATTCTGGCCGCGCTGCCATCCGTTTTTCCAGACGACCCGCAAACTGAGAAACGGCTCCATGAGGCGGCGTTTATTCTGGCGGATATTGGCGCGATCATGCATCCGGATCATCGGTCTGATATTGCCCGTCAGATCGTATTGCGTGGCCCATATACCGGTACAAACCATGCCGGGCGCATTTATCTCGGGCTGATTACGGGCATTCGTTATTATCGCAAATTTGAAGCCGGTGAGCTTGAGCAGGGCAGGTTGACTGCAGAGCAGATTGATCGCGCGAAAACCATCGCGCTTCTCATTCGCGTTGCGGCTGAATTCTCGGGCCGCACGGAGCGCATTCTTAAGCGTGCCTCAATTCGAATTGAGGGCGATCAGTTGATATTCGCGCTTCAGAAGCGCCATCAGAATCTGATTTCTGAAGGCGTAATCAAACGGCTTGGGCATGCGGCCGCTCATATGGGGCTGACGCCCGTCGTCGAATAAAAGGCCTGACGGATCAGGCCTTACTGACTTTCGACGTATCAAACAGCTCAACATTGCCTTTGTTGAATGTGATGGCGAGGCGGCCATTCAAAAGGTCTTCAGCCTGTTTGCCAAATACCTCATAGCGCCATCCCGTCATGACTGCGGTCGCAGCACCATCGCCAGACGCGATACGTTCAAGGTCTGCCGCATTGGCGACGAGGCGAGGGGTGACATTCTCATCATCACAAATCTGCTTCAGCAGAACGCGTAGAAGGTCTGATGCACCTGCCGGTGACGGGCCGCGGTGTTTCGGCTTCTCAACATCAGGAGCCACTTCGTCGACATTCTCCAGCGCATACGAAATGGCCTGCATGAGCCCATCTCCGTATTTAGATTTGCCAAACCCTTTGGGCACGGAGCGCAGGCGGTCGAGCGCTTCAGGCGATTGCGGGCGCTGATCTGCGATTTCCTGAATGGCATCATCTTTCAGAATGCGATTGCGCGGACGGTTGAGCGCTTGCGCCTGGCGTTCGCGCCAGACGGCAACATTCTTGAGAACGGCCAGATAGTCTTTGCGCTGGCGGCGGATTTTCATCCGCTTCCAGGCATCTTCCGGGTCAGCATTATAAAGTTCAGGGGCGGCAAGCGCCTGATTGTCTTCCTCAATCCAATGCCAGCGGTTCAGCTTGTCCAGCTTCTCAGCCATTTTGTCGTAAACAGCGCGCAGATGGGTGACATCCCCCAGAGCATAGGTGAGCTGCTTCTGGCTGAGGGGGCGGCGGGTCCAGTCTGTGAACTGAGAAGATTTGTCGATCTGTTTGCCAGTCGTCTGCGAGACGAGATTTTCATATGAAATCGAATCGCCCATGCCGAGCGCCATGGCAGCAACTTGTGTGTCGAAAATGGGTGAAGGCGGTATGCCGATCATTTTCGTGAAGATTTCCATGTCCTGACGGGCCGCATGGAAGACCTTGCCAATGTTCTCGTCAGACATGAGCGCGAGGAAAGGCGCAAGATCGAGCCCCTCGATCATAGGGTCGATCATGCCTTCTGTTTCGTCACCAGCTGCCTGAATCAGACACAAGGTTGGCCAGTACGTGCTCTCGCGGTGAAACTCAGTGTCGACAAAGATGACATCGCACTTTGAAAGACTTTCACAGAAGGCATTGAGCTCTTCTTGCGTTTTGATTACAGCGATTTCGGTTTCGCTCATTCGCAGGTTTGCCTTTCACTCGCTTGACAAGGGGGTGTGCCCTGTGTCGTGTGCGCGCCAGATAAATTTTTCAATGGAGTCTTCCTCAAATGCATCTCTACCGGACGCACACCTGTGGCGAGCTACGGCAAACCCATGTGGGTGAGACGGTCCGCTTGTCGGGCTGGGTACACCGCAAACGCGACCACGGAGGACTCCTTTTTGTGGATTTACGCGATCATTACGGCCTTGCGCAATGCGTAGTGACCCCTTCGAACGAAAATTTTGAGCGTCTTGAGCGTATTCGCGTCGAAAGTGTCATCACGATTGAGGGTAAAGTCGTTGCCCGTGACGCGGAAACCGTGAACGAGAATCTGCCAACGGGCGCGATCGAAGTTCAGGTTGATACGGTTTCAGTTCAGTCTGAAGCGTCTGAACTTCCGCTGCCAGTATTTGGTGAGCCGGATTACCCGGAAGAGATTCGTCTGAAGCACCGCTATCTCGACCTGCGTCGCGAAAGCCTGCACAAAAACATGGTTCTGCGCAGCCAGATCATCACCAGCCTGCGTCGCCGCATGGTTGATCAGGGCTTCACCGAATATCAGACACCAATCCTCACGGCGTCTTCGCCAGAGGGCGCGCGCGACTTCCTCGTGCCATCCCGTCTGCATCCGGGCCAGTTCTATGCGCTGCCTCAGGCGCCGCAGCAGTTCAAACAGCTGCTCATGGTTTCCGGCTTTGACCGTTACTTCCAGATCGCACCTTGCTTCCGTGACGAAGACGCGCGCGCTGACCGTAGCCCGGGCGAATTCTATCAGCTCGATATCGAGATGAGCTTTGTGACTCAGGAAGATGTCTTTCAGGCGATTGAGCCTGTTATGGCTGGCGTGTTCCATGAGTTTGCGGGCTGGGACAACAAAAATCGCCACATGCCGGAAGGTCCGTTCCCTCGCATTCCTTACCGTGAAGCGATGGCGAAATATGGTTCTGACAAACCAGACCTGCGTAACCCGATTGAGCTGAAAGACGTTTCTGACTTCTTCAAGGAAGAAGACAAAACCGGATTCTCTATCTTTGCTAAAATCACCAATGGTGGCGGCAAGGTTATCGCAATCCCTGCGCCTAAGGCGACTGAAACGCAGTCCCGTAAATTCTTCGACGATTTCGATAAATGGGCGAAGAAGGAAATGCAGGCACCGGGCCTCGGCTATGCGCGACTGCGCAAAGACGAAAACGGCGTTGTTGTCAGCCAGGACCCTGTTCTGAAGAACTTCGATCCCGAGCACCTTAAAGCCTTCCTTGAGGCGACAGGTCTCGAAGATGGTGATGGCGTATTCTTCTCTGCAGGGAAGAAAGAAGCTGCTTACAAGCTGGCTGGCGCTGCGCGTCTGCGTATTGGTGAAGAGCTCGACCTCGTCGAGAAAGGCGTGTTCCGCTTCTGCTGGATTGTCGACTTCCCAATGTATGAGTATGACGAAGACAATAAGAAGGTCGACTTCTCTCACAACCCGTTCTCCATGCCACAAGGCGGTATGGAAATTCTCGAAAGCGCGACGACGGACGAAGAGAAACTCGACATTCTCGCTTACCAGTATGACATCGTCTGTAACGGTATTGAGCTGTCTTCTGGCGCGATCCGGAACCACCGCCCTGAAATCATGTTGAAAGCTTTCGAGCTTGCTGGCTATGGTCCTGAAGTCGTTGAGGAAGAGTTTGGCGGTATGCTGAATGCGTTCCGCTATGGCGCACCTCCGCACGGCGGTATCGCACCGGGTGTCGATCGTATCGTCATGATCCTTGCTGAAGTTGAGAATCTGCGTGACGTCACGCTGTTCCCAATGAACCAGCAGGCGCAGGATCTGATGATGGGTGCTCCATCCGCTGTTGATGACAAGCAGCTGAAAGAGCTCAATATCCGGACTGTAACTCCAAAAAAGTGATGGATACCCATCACTGAGGGAATGTGAGACTGGCCTGCACGGCGAAAATCATTTCATATAGTCCCATATAAGCAAAAGCCTGTTCAGGGTTTCGGGGGGAGATATGAGTGAACCAACGCCAGTGCGGCCATTGTCGCGCTTTCAGAAATGGGTGATTGCCTTTGGCCTGCTCTCAATGGGGGTGGGCTTCACCATCAGCTTTGTCGTGGCACCGCCTCTGGCGCGTAGTGCCGGCCTGACCGAGCTTCAGGTGGCAGGCATTCTGACCATCTCAGCTGCATTGTTCGCATTCATGACGCCGACCTGGGGGAAATTTGCCAACCGATTCGGCCGCAAACGCGTTATGGTGTTTGCACTGTTCATGACAGCGCTCACCAATACCGGCTTTCTGCTTTCGCTTGAGGCGGCCATGAATGGCGTCGTCGTCGGTATGCACGCCTTCTTCCTCTTGATGAGCGCACGGACGCTATTCGGTCTGTTGTCATCCGGCCTTCAGCCCGCTGCCTTTTCTGCAATGACAGATGCGACAACGCCGCATGACCGGGCTGCCGGACTGGGTTTTCTCGGTGCGGCGATGAGTGTTGGGTCAATCCTTGGGCCGGGCGCTGCTGCTGTCCTCGCAAAGTTCGGTGCACTGGCGCCTCTCTGGGGCTCGATCGTTTTTACCGTGGTGTGTGGGCTCATCATCCTGTTCAGCCTGCCAGCGGAAACCTCTGATGCAAAAACTCAGAAGCCAAAGCCGCTTGAGCTGACGGACAAGCGCGTGCGTCCGTATCTGATCTTTCTCGTATCCTATTTCATGGCGGTGGCGTGCGTGCAGCAGACGATTGCATGGTTCGTATCTGACCGTTTTGGGTTTGAGGGCGCAAAGGCCGTTGAAAATGGCGGTCTGGTCTTCGCTGTGATGGCGGTCGCGATGGTGCTGGTTCAGACCTTCTATGTGAACCGTTTAAAGCCGGACCCGCATTTCATGCTGCCAACCGGCCTTGTGCTGGTGGCTATTGGATATGGCACGGCCATTCCTCATGCGCCGTTTGTCTTTCTCTGCATGTCGTTTCTGGTGATGGGCGCTGGCTCGGCGCTTATCGTGCCATCCCTGAACGCGCTGGGCACGCTGTCTGTAGATGCCCATGAGCAGGGCGGGGCGGGCGCTCTTATGGCTGCTGCGCCACCTGCAGGGTTTGTCGTTGGGCCGCTTATCGGTGCGGGGCTTTACATGGTCCATAATGACCTGCCGCTGACCATCAGCACGATTGCGATGGTGGTGCTTTTTCTGACAGCCCTCACCGTCCTGCGTCGCGGGCGCAACAAAGAGGTACAAACCTCCTAGAGAGACAAAAAGTGCCATTGCCTTTTGGTCGCCTTTAGCACCTGAATTCATTCATGAAGATTATTATTGCTGGTGGCGGTATAGCCGGGCTGACCGCTGCCCTTTGTCTCTCGCAGGATGGCCATCAGGTCACCATTCTTGAACAGGCGCCTGAATTCAGCGAAGTCGGCGCCGGGCTCCAGATTGGTCCGAATGGCATGCGTGTCATGCAGGCTCTGGGGCTTGAAGACAAAATGCGTGCGACCGCGTATGAGCCCGAGCGCATCGAGCTTCGCTTCGGCCAGAGCGGGCGAGTGATCTTTGATATTCCGCTGGCAGAGCGCGCTGTCGACAGATGGGGCGCACCTTATCTCCATATTCACCGGGCAGACCTTGTCGGCATTCTGGAAACAGCATGCATGGAATCAGACCTGATCAGCGTGAAATTCAACACGCGTGTTCAGTTCGTCGAACAAACATCGTCTGAAGTCCGGGTTCATTTGCCCGGCGGCGATGAAGAGGTTGGTGATATTCTGGTTGGCGCCGATGGCATACATTCTGTCGTACAGGAACAGATATTGCCGCCAACTGTGCCGCGCTTCACCGGCAATGTAGCCTGGCGCGGAATTGTGAGAGCGGACGAGCTGACAGAGTTTTCTCCGCCGCCTACTGCCTGTGCGTGGGTGGGACGCGGTCAGCATGCGGTTACCTATTATCTGCGCGGCGGTGAGTTGGTGAACTTTGTTGCCGTAGTTGAGCGGTCAGACTGGCGTGAGGAATCATGGTCTCAGGCGGGGCCGAAGGATGACCTTCTCAGAGATTTCGTGGATTGGGACCCGGTGATTTTGAATGTCATCACCAAGGGGGAGTCCTTCTTCCGCTGGGCCTTATTTGATCGTCCACCACTTGCCAAATGGGTGGAAGGAAGAGTGGCGCTTATGGGCGATGCTGCACATCCTATGCTGCCATTTGTGGCGCAGGGCGCAGTGATGGCGATGGAGGATGCATATATGCTGGCCAAGTCGCTTCGTCATGCGCGGTCTGTCGGTGATGGGCTGCTCACCTATCAGGCCAGACGCCATGCGCGGGCGACGCATGTTCAGGCGCTTTCCCGAAAGAATTCAAACACTTTCCATCGCCGCAATCCATTGATGCGGCTCGCGACCTATGGGCCAATGTGGCTCGCGGGGCACGCCTTGCCAGAGCTCGTGCATCAGCGAATGGACTGGATTTATGGCTACGACGTGACTGCATGATGCTTCTGCCGAATATTCATTTGGAACATAAGGCATGATCTGATAGCCCACTAACTCATGACATTCTGAAAAAAGTTCGGACATAAGTCCGGCAAAAAAGGTCATGGGGAGACATTGCGATGACGGAATCATCTGGCTGGCCAGCTGCCAGTCTCAAACAGATTGAACAAATGCTTTGCGCGCCCGGACAGCGTTTCGAAATGGAAACGGTCGACGTGAATGGCATTCCGACACGGGACTGGAAGCAGGGCGTTCACACACTTCGGGAATTGGCGGAACAAGGGCGCACGCATGGCGAGCGACCGCTGACGATCTATGAAGACGAGCGCGTTTCCTTCGAAGAATGGTATCGAGCCACAGCCACGCTGGCGCAAAAGCTTCAGGATATGGGCATCAAAAAGGGTGATCGCGTTGCGCTTGCAATGCGCAACTTGCCCGAATGGCCTGTCATTTATTTTGCGGTGACCTGTATCGGCGCGATTATTGTGCCTCTGAATGCCTGGTGGACAGGTGCGGAACTCGCCTTTGGTATTGAGAATTCAGGTTCGAAAATCCTTGTCTGTGACCATGAGCGTTTTGATCGCTATCTGGAAGGCAAAGACGAGATTACCTGCGTTGAGAATGTGATCGTCTCCCGCGCACCTGAAGCGGGCGATTTCATTCAACTGGAAGACCTGATCGGCAAAACGTCGGATTATTCCAGCCTGCCAGACCAGTCTATTCCAACGGTTGAGATCCACCCGGATGATCCGGCGACGATCTTCTACACCTCTGGCACGACGGGCAAGCCAAAGGGCGCTGTCGGTACGCATCGAAATGCGACGACCAACGTGTTCTCTTCTGCTTATGCGGCAGCCCGCGGTGCACTTCGTCGAGGTGAAATGCCGCCTGAGCCTGTGCCAAAAGCAGGGCTTCTGGTCATTCCGCTCTTTCACGTGACGGCTGCAAATGCCCGTATGATGGGATCGGTTTTTGCCGGTCACACCATGATCTTCATGTATAAATGGGACACGGTGAAGGCCTTCGAAATTATCGAACGTGAGAAAGTCAGCGCAGCTGGTGGTGTTCCGACAATCGCATGGCAGATGATCGAGCACCCAGACCGTGACAAATACGATCTGTCGTCTCTGGAATCGATTGCCTATGGCGGTGCGCCATCTGCGCCAGAATTGGTTCGCAAAATTCGCGAAGTCTTCGGTGCTGAGCCGGGCAATGGCTGGGGCATGACGGAAACTTCTGCGACCGTGACTGTTCATGGCGCGGAAGACTATCTCAACCGTCCGGAAAGTTGCGGCCCGCCTGTCGCGACGGCTGACCTTAAAATCATGAGCCCGGATGGCACAAAAGAGCTGCCAGTTGGCGAAGTGGGTGAGCTTTATGCCCGTGGCCCGATGGTTGTTCGCGAATACTGGCAACGCCCGGAAGCGACGGCTGAAACCTTCGTAGATGGCTGGGTGAAAACCGGTGATCTTGCGCGTCTGGATGAGGAAGGCTTCTGCTTCATCGTCGACCGTGCGAAAGACATTATCATTCGCGGCGGTGAGAATATCTATTCTTCAGAAGTCGAGAACGTCCTCTACGATCACCCGGCTGTAACGGACGCCGCTCTCATTGGCATTCCGCACCGGACACTCGGTGAAGAACCAGTGGCTGTCGTTCACCTCGCGCCGGGTATGACTGCGACGGAAGACGAGCTGAAAGCCTGGGTCAGCGAGCGTCTGGCGAAGTTCAAGACGCCAGTCAAAGTGAAATTCTGCGATGAGATGCTGCCACGCAATGCGAATGGCAAAATTCTGAAGCGTGAACTGAAAACGCTGTTCGAGGAAGAGGCTGCCTAAACAGCCTGTTCCGCCAGATATAAAGCACCCTGTATGCCTGCCAGATCATCAAGAGATGGCGGGCATATGTATGTTTTGAGGCCCGGATCCAGACGTTCATGGCGAATATAGCCATTGAGAAGTTGCTCGGCTTTTTCTCTCACCATATCCATCAGCCCCGGCGTTTTCATAACGCCGCCACCGAAGACGATGCGGTCAGGTGCATGGGTGAGAATGATCATCTGCGCCAGATGTCCAAGATAGTGTGCTTCAAATTTCAGGCCGATATGGTCTGAGGGCAGGGATGACAGGTCTGTTCCCCAACGTTCTTTGATGGAAGGCCCGCAGGCAAGGCCCTCAAGGCATGGCCCATGCGGTGGGCAATTTCCCGGAAAGTCGTCCTCAGGGTGACGTGGTGGATAAACATGTCCCATTTCAAAAGGCGAAATGCCGTCATGCATGGGGGAGCCATTGCGCGTAATGCCAATGCCTACACCTGTACCGACGGTGACATAAGCGATCAGGGACAGGCCTTCGCCTGCGCCTTTCAGCGCTTCACCAATGCCGGAGCCGTTTACATCGGTATCGATCTTCATCGGGACTTTGAATTCAGCCAGTCGTTCCGGGAAGGATGCGCCAATCCATTTCACTTTGCCGGTATCACCCAGAACGCCATAGTCAGGTGATTTTGGGTCGATCGTGATCGGTCCAAACGCGCCAATACCCAGTTTGCTGATAGGCGTGCCGAAGCGTTTTTCAGCCTGACGGAAATAGGCGATCACCTCTGCCATGGTCTCGTCCGGATGTTTGGTATCCAGTCGGATGTGATCCAGAATTTTGTCGGGCGTATGGGCGACGGCGAGTACGAATTTCGTACCACCTGCTTCAATAGCTGCAAGCATATCAGGTCCTTAGAGCGGCATGAGTAGGTGACCGCCATCAACAACGATCGTCGTACCTGTCATATAAGAGGCCGCATCAGAGGCCAGCAACACCAGAGCCCCATCCAGTTCCTGATATTCACCGAAACGCTGCATCGCGATGCGTTTTTTCATGCGTTGACCAGCTTCGCTGTCCAGGTAGGCATCATTAATGGCCGTCTTGTAGTAGCCGGGCGCGATTGCGTTGATGCGAATGCCAAAACGCGCCGATTCTACGGCCATTGAGCGGGTGAGGTGGTCGACAGCCGCTTTGCTGGCCGCATAGGCTGCGCTCATCATGGCCGGCTGCATAGCGGTGATGGAAGCAATGTTGATGATGGAGCCGGGCTTACCAGCGTCAATCAGAGCCTTGGACGCAGCTTTTGCTACGCGCCATACGCCGGAGATATTTGTGTCCAGCGTGCTTTGCCAGTCTTCTTCACTGGTCTCGTAATACCAGCTGCCATAGCCCACGCCTGAATTATTGATGACGATGTCGCACGGCGCATCAAATTCGGCTTTGATGGCGGTAATGGCCGCGTCCACGGAAGCGGGATCGGTAACGTCCATTTTTACGCAGAATGCGGTGTGGCCTGCTGCCTCAAGGCGCGCTTTCAGCGCCTCGAGTTTTTCGGTTCTACGGGCCGCCAGAATGACGCTTGCACCTTCCTCAGCGAGACATTCTGCGAAATGCTCGCCCAGTCCGCTGGAGGCGCCGGTGACCAGCGCCAGTTTGCCGGACAGATCCATTCGCTCAGACAGTCGTCCCATGATTTCCCTTCCTTATGTCATCTGTATTCACAAATGGCAGAGGAATCAGGGCTTGGCCACTGCTGACCTAGTTTGAAAGCGTAGCCTCCAGATCATTGGACAGGCTTAGCAGACGCGCCTGCACGACGAGCAGGTTGGTTTCCGCCTGAAAGCGGGCAATCTGCGTATCGCGAAACTCTGTCTCGGCTTCCAGTGCGTCTACGAGCGTGCGTAGGCCTGCCTCATACTCGCGTTGTGCACCTTCTGAGGCGAGCTCAGCAGCCGCTTCGGCGCGGATGGTTGCATCAAGCGCGAGGCGGCGAGCTTGCAAATCTCCCCAGAGGCTGCTGACGGCCTCACTGAGCTGAAGTCGTGCATCGCGTACGTCGGCTGTCGCCGCTGAACGCGCAGCAATGGCCTGACGCTCACTTGCCTGTCGCATACCATTGGTGAAAAGCGGAACCTCCACCGAGACGAACGCGCCAACATCGCTGATCGCGTCACCAAAGAAGAAATACATTTCTTCGCCACGCGTGGCGCGTGCGCGGACTGAAACAGAGGGACCAAACCGGGCGCGGGCTTCTTCGAGCTGATGTCCGGAGGAGACCTGCACCGCACGCGCAGCTTCCAGATCAGAATTCTCGTTCAGAACGCGGTTAAGCGTCGTCTCATAGCTCGCAAGGAGATCGGTGGAGAAGCTGGCAGGCCCAACAGGATTTGCATCTTCTGCGCCGGTCAGGCGTGAAAGCCGTGCCTTTGCAGCCGAAAGCTGAGCCTGAGCAACGCCCAGTCCAGCCTCGGCCGATGCCAGTCGTGCTTCTGTCATTGCGGTGTCCGTGCGCGTTACTTCGCCCTGTTCAAACCGGGCTTCTGTCTGGCGCATACGAATGGCGAAAGTTTCAAGGCGTGCTTCAGCAACGTCGACCACGCGTTCGGCCAGTTGCATCTGAGCAAAGGCTTCGAAGGTCTGGAGGACGGTCCGTTCCCGGGCGCTTGCCAGCTGACTATAGGCGGCCTGCTGATAGGCATCTGCAGCACCTATCGCGGCGCGATTGGCCCCGGACGAATAGACATTCCATTCCGCCTGCAGACCAACTGAACGAGGGATCTGACTGACGCTGTCAGTGGTGAAGTCGGTTTCCAGCGCACCGACTTCAGCGCGCAGACCGGCGGTAGGGCCGGTGGCGGCACGCGCCATGTCTGCACCTGCGCGACTTTGTGCAATGCCTGCCTCTGCGCGCTCCAATGCCGGGTCATTTTGCAGTGCGAGGCGCACAGCATCCTGAACTGACACCGGTTGTGCGTTTGCTGCTCCGGTCACCAAGGTCGCCAGAGCAACCACAGAGCTGAAAGTCTTCAGTCGGCTCATTTGAAGGCGCATCCGGATTTGATGCCGAACACTTTGAAAATCATCGCTGCCGGGCAGAAGCCCGTGAAGGCGGCCTGGAACATGTTGAGGCCCGCAAATGCGGTCAGCAGGAACCAGTATGGAGAGACAAAATATCCAAGAGCGAGGCTTGCGAGAATTACCACGCCAGCAAACGCGAAGACGGCACGATCAATGTTCATCATACTTCCTTTCAGGATGCTTGTGGTGTGACGTCAAAACGTGACGCCACCCAGTCTGTCATGGCGTTGCCTTGAAGGGCGCCGGCCATCAATTCGACCTGCCGCCCATCTTTCATGGCGAGCAGAGTAGGGATGCCGCGAATGCCGAGCTTGCTCGGCGCGAGGCGGTGAATATCTGTGTTCAGTTTGAAAAAGCGGACATCTGACGCGAACGTCTTGCTGGCGGCATCGAAATGCGGCGCCATCATCCGGCACGGCCCGCACCAGGGGGCCCAGAGGTCGATGATATACGCACCTGTGTCGCGCGCGCGGAGGCGGTCGAACTGGGCGTCATCAATTTCCCTCGGTTTCACAGTTGAAAGCGGGGCTTTGCAGGACCCGCACTTTCCCTGTGTCAGATCAGAGCCGTGCGGTACCCCGTTCAGCGCTCCACACTCGGTGCAGAAAATAACTGATTTTTCGGATGGGGCAGACATGTTCAGATTATTCTTTTTATTTCAGTTTGTGTGTTTTCAGCATGTTCAGAGCGGCATTCTCAAAGAAGGTTTCTGAACGGCCGGATTTGACCTTGCTCATGAAATATTTCTCGAAAGCGACTTTAGCTGAGTGGACCCAGCCGCCAGCGACAGACCAGTTCACATTGCGTGGTGGAATCTGTGGCTGAGCAATAAACGCGACGCCGCCATCACCAAAGTCAGCAATGCAGATCGCATTCCACGTCGCTTCATGCGTGGGTTCTGACCCGCGAATAATTTCGCCAATGTTTTCGGCTGTCGCGGTGACCATGGATTCGATCATAAAGCCCGTTTTTGGCACGCCGACGGGAACAGGCGTTGGCTCGACAGGCGGGATTGCAATACAGACGCCAATGCCGAAAATTTCAGGGTATTGCGGGTTGCGCTGATGTTTGTCAGTGATGATGAAACCGCGCGGGTTCACGAGGCCCTCAATGTCGCGCACGGCTTCAACACCTTTGAACGCTGGCAGCATCATGGAGAATTTCTGCGGCAGTTCGTGCTCTTTCTTGAGCGTGCCATCCTCATTGAATTCCTCGACAATCATCCTGTCGGCTTCGACGCGTTTGACCTTCGCGTTGCAGATCCAATTGATATGGCGCTCGCGCATTTCGCTCTCGAGCAGGCCTTTTGTGTCGCCAACGCCGCCGAGACCCAGATGGCCGACATAGGGTTCTGACGTGACAAATGTCATTGGAACCTTGTCGCGGATTTTACGCTTGCGAAGCTCCGTCTCAATGATCATTGCCGTTTCATAAGCAGGGCCGTAGCAGGATGCGCCTTGAACCGCGCCAACAATCACCGGGCCGGGATCCTTACAGAACTCTTCGAACGCATTGTAGCCGTTCACGGCATGGTCGATATGGCAGACCGATTGGGTGTGACCGTTCGGGCCGAGGCCTTCAATCTCATCAAAGGCAAGTTCAGGGCCGGTCGCGATGACCAGATAGTCATAAGAGACTTCAGAGCCGTCAGCCATGCGGATGCATTTGGCTTCAGGATCGACTTTAGCGGCTTTGCCAACAATAAAGTCGATCTTTTTCTTTTTCATCGGTTTTACGAGGTCGATGACGATGTCCTTGCGTTCACGCCAACCAACCAGAACCCAGGGGTTTGAAGGAACAAACTGGTAGAAATCATACTCATTGACCACGACAACTTCTTCTTCGCGACGAACGGCTTCACGAATTTCGTAGGCTGCGATGACACCGCCAAGACCTGCGCCCAGAACCACAATTTTGGCCATAACAGCCTCCCAAAAAATCTTCTTGTAAAAATAACATAATCATAATATTAGAAAATACGCAATAAAAAAGCGAGACGCTTTCATCCGGGGATGGCAGGCAGACGTCATCCTTCAGCCAAGGGAGAATTAAATGTCAGATGACCGAGACCTTTCGCCTGCTGCTATTTTCGAAGATCTGAAAGCTCAGGACATTCTTCTGGTGGATGTGCGCGAGCCGGCGGAATTCGCAAATGAGCGTATTCATGGCGCAATCCTCGCACCGCTTTCGACGTTTGAACCGAAGGCTATTCCGACCGATTCCAAGCGTCGCGTCATTTTCCAGTGTGGGTCTGGTAAGCGCTCTCGCATGGCGCTTGAGCGCTTCATGCAGGAAACCGGTGCTGACGCCGCCCATATGGCTGGCGGCATTGGTGAATGGAAGGCCGCAGCGCTTCCGACAATTCAAATCAATCCGGCAACAGGGCAGGTCCAAGATCATGGTCGCTACTAAGCTCGTTTCACTCATCGCCCTTATTGCTGCTGGCGTTTCAGCGGCGCAGGCGCAGGTTCTGAATGTTCAGGAATCGACCGTTATTGATTACCGCACCGTGGTTGCTCGTATTGAAGCCGGTGATGTGGCGACCGCGCGTTCGCGTCTGCAGGGCGTCGTTACCCGACTGAATATTGATGAAGGTCAGGTTGTTGAGGCTGGTGAGTTGGTAGCTATTGTAACCGACGAAACGATTGGTCCGGGCCTTGCCGCTTTTGATGGTCGCATCGCAGCGCTCCAATCTCAGATTCTTCAGGCCGAAGCTGACATTGCGCGCAATGAAGCGCTTTATGAGGATGGGTTTTTCCCTCGCGCACGTCTGGATGAGCAACGTACTCAGCTTGATGTATTGAACCGCAATCTTTCGGCAGTTCAGGCTGAACGCCGCGCGCTGTCTGCGCGTCAATCGGAAGGCCGTATCCTTGCGCCAGCTGATTCCCGCGTGACAAGCGTGAGCGTTGTCGAAGGTTCCGTGGTCAGCCCGGGTGAAGTGATTGCTAGCTTTGCGACGCTGAACGGCGTTGTGCGCCTGTCGCTTCCGGAACGTCATGCCTCTCAGGTTTCAGAAGGTGAAACCATCACGCTTCAACAGCCCTCACGCGGCAATGAAATTCACTCCGCCACAATCATGACCGTGTACCCGGAACTTCGAAATGGTTCTGTCGTCGCCGATGCCACTGTGCAGGGCGGCCTGAATGCGCTGGTTGGTGAGCGTGTGGATGTGCTTGCGCCAATTGGCGAACGTCGAGCGATCCGCATTCCTCAGGAGTATGTATCTACGCGCTATGGCGTGGATTTTGTGCGCGTTCAGGTTGGTGACCGCTTTGTCGATGCGCCTGTCGCACTTGCGTCTCCGCTCGGTGATACGGCTGGTGAATACGAAATTCTCACTGGGCTTCGCCCGGGTGACCGCATCATGATGCCGGAGTCCGATCATGAAGGCTGATATTTCTGGCAGCATCACACGGGGAACGATCCGCTCTCCACTGACGCCGCTATTTCTTCTTTCAGCGCTTGCCGTAGGTCTGATCGCGCTTCTCACTATTCCACGTGAGGAAGAGCCGCAGATTTCTGTGCCAATGGTCGACATTATGGTGTCTGCGCCGGGTCTTCGCGCTGCGGATGTCGTTGAGCAGGTGTCTGAACCTCTCGAACAGATTGTCATGGCGATCCCTGATGTTGAGCATGTCTATTCGCAGTCTCAGGATGATGGCGCGCTGGTAACAGCCCGCTTCATTGTGGGTACAGATGCGGACGACGCCGTGCTGCGTATTCACGAGCGTATTCGCGCAAATGCAGACCGTATTCCGCCAGATGTGCCAATGCCTATGGTGGTGGCGCGTGGCATTAATGACGTGCCTATCGTCAATCTGACCCTGTCGCCCGAAGACTGGACAGGTGATGTCTGGACCGACACCAGCCTGCGTATGCTGGCTGATGAGCTTCAGCGTGAGCTGATGAAGGTCGATGATGTCGGCATTACTTATGTCGTTGGTGGGCGCCCGCTGGAAATGCGTGTCGAGCCGGACATTCAGGCCCTTGCAGCCTATGGTGTGCCGTTGCAGACGCTCGTTCAGGCTGTTCAACAGGCTGCGAGCGCTACGCCTGTCGGGTCTGCGCGTCAGGATGGTCAGAATGTGATTGTTCAGGCGGGCGACCGCATCAATTCTGTCAGTGAACTTGAACGCCTTGAGCTTTCCGGCCTTCAGGGCCGCCGGGTCTATTTGTCAGACGTTGCAACCGTCCGTGTGACGGGCCAGGAAATTGAAGATCGCGTCTGGACGCTGGAACGTGAAGGCGATGCCTTCACTGCGCGCCCTGCGGTCACGCTTGCGCTGGCTAAGCGCCCGGGTGCAAACGCTGTGAATGTGGCCGAAGCCATTTTGCACCGTGTTCATCAGCTTGAAGGTGAACTCATTCCTGAGGGCGTTCAGGTTGAGGTTACCCGTGACTATGGCGAAACAGCCAACCACAAAGCCAATGAGCTGTTGTTCCACCTTGGCCTTGCGACCGTTTCCATCGTTATTCTGATCGCTTTCTCTATTGGCTGGCGCGAAGCGCTGGTCACGCTGATCGTCATCCCAACGACCATTCTGCTTACGCTGTTTGCGTCCTTGATCATGGGATACACGATCAACCGTGTAAGCCTGTTCGCGCTCATCTTCTCAATCGGTATTCTGGTGGATGATGCGATTGTCATCATCGAGAATATTTCCCGTCACTGGGCGATGAATGATGGACGCACGCGTACGCAGGCTGCGATTGATGCGGTTTCTGAAGTGGGCAACCCGACCATCATTGCGACACTGACCGTTATCGCGGCGCTTCTGCCAATGATGTTCGTGTCCGGTCTGATGGGCCCATACATGGCTCCAATTCCGGCAAATGCCTCTGCGGCGATGATGTTCAGCTTCTTCGTGGCTGTGGGTATTGCGCCATGGCTTCTGATGAAAATTGCCGCCAACGGCAAAGGCGCAGCGCATGCCCATGATGAGCATGCTGAAACGCGGCTCAGTAAATTCTATCGGAAAGTGGCTGGGCCGATTGTCGCCTCTCGCCGCAATGCGTGGATATTTCTGATTGCTGTCGGTGTTGCAACGCTTGCATCCATGAGCCTGTTCGCCTTCAAAGTGGTGCCGGTAAAACTGCTTCCATTCGACAATAAATCTGAGATTCAGATCGTGCTCGACCTGCAGGAAGGCGCGACACTGGAAGATGCAGAACGCACGCTGTTTGCTCTGGCCGACGCTGTACGTGAAGTCGAGGAAGTTGAGACCATTCAGGTTTATGCGGGCACTGCCGCACCATTCAACTTCAATGGTCTGGTACGTCACTATTTCTTGCGTAATTCGCCTGAGCTGGGAGACCTTCAGGTCAATCTCAGCGAAAAGACCGAACGTAGCCGCGACAGCCATGCGATTGCTCTGGAACTGCGCGAGCTGATCCATCAGATCCCTCTGCCCGAGGGCGCGAATGTCGCCGTTGTGGAAGTGCCGCCAGGCCCGCCCGTCATCGCGACGCTTATGGCGGAGATTTATGGTCCGACACCGGAAGCGCGTCGTCAGACCGCTGCGATTGTTCGTGGTTTCTTCGAAGAAACGGACTTCATCGTGGACGTGAATGATTCCATCGGCACGCCAGCACCTCGTCTGTCTGTATCGGTGGACGAGCCACGCGCCGCAGATTTCGGCGTCATGCAACAGGATGTGGCGGACACGATTGCGATGGTGTTCAGCGGTCAGACGGCGGGTGTAAATCCACGTGGTGAGGGGCGTGATCCGATCAATATCAATATCCGTCTGCCAAGGTCAGAGCGTAGCTGGACACAGGAGATCAACTCCATTCCGGTGCTGCGGCGTCTCGCAGAGCAGGGCGCTGCGCCTGTCGAACTGGGTGAGCTGGTCAATGTGTCTGAAGAAGTGGGCTCTCCGCTTATCTTCCGCCGTGATGGCTATTTCACCGACATGGTGATGGGCGAACTTGCCGGTCAGTATGAGGCGCCAATCTATGGCATGTTCGAAATTCAGGATCGTATCGCTGAATATGACTGGGCTGCTGCAGGGCTGACTGCGCCAGCTGTTAGCATGTATGGCCAGCCTGAAGACGAGACCAGCCCAACCATACTGTGGGATGGCGAATGGGAAATCACCTATGTGACTTTCCGGGATATGGGCCTTGCCTTCGGTGTTGCGCTGGTCGGCATCTATATTCTGGTGGTCGCGCAGTTCGGAACGTTCCGTGTGCCGCTGATCATTCTGACGCCGGTTCCGCTAACGCTGATTGGTATCATGATTGGTCACTGGTTGTTCGGCGCGGCGTTTACGGCGACATCCATGATTGGTTTCATTGCGCTCGCCGGCATCATTGTGCGCAACTCAATCCTGCTTGTTGACTTTGTCCGGCATAGACAGGATGAGAACAGCCCGCTCCGTGAAGTCTTGCTGGATGCCGGGGCGATTCGCTTCAAACCCATCGTTTTGACGGCTTTGGCGGCTATGATTGGTGCAGCAGTGATCCTTACGGACCCTATTTTTCAGGGGCTGGCGATCTCTCTGTTGTTCGGACTGGCGTCGTCCACCGCACTTACTGTATTGGTAATACCCGCAATTTATATTGCTCTGAGGGGACCAGAATGGAAGATGCGCGTTAAGTCATCAGAGATGTCTGATGAAAGTTTTGAAGAGGAGGCTGCGAGCTGATGGATGTTCCGCACCCTAATACAAAAGATGCGTTCGATGTGGTCTCAGACCGCATTAACGAGGCGTCGGAAGTGCTTAAGGCCATGGCCAGCGAGACGAGGCTTAAAATCCTCTGCGCGCTCAGCTCTGGTGAGCTTTCCGTCAATCAGCTTGTAGAGCTGACGGACCAGTCTCAATCGGCCGTATCTCAGCATCTTGCTAAATTGCGCGCTGCTGGACTGGTGGAATCCCGTCGTGATGCACAGACGATTTTCTATCGCTGCAGCGGTGGCATCGGTAAGGCCCTTGTCGACACTCTTTGCGAGTTCTACGGATAGGAAAAGCCCTCAGGGCAAACCTTCCGGAGACCCGAGTTGATTGATCGCGAAGACGCGCTGCGACTTATACAATCTGTTGATCCGCTGAGCGGGTCCGAAAATGTGCCCGTGCAATCCTGTGTCGGGCGCATTCTTTTTTCTCCTGTCATTGCCGGACTAACTCTGCCGCCAGCGAATATGTCGGCCATGGATGGGTATGCGGTTCGGCGCGCTGATGCCGTTCAGGGGAAATCTCTAAAGGTCATTGGTGAGGCTGCTGCCGGGCACCCATTTCGCGGTGCGGTGTCAGAGAATGAATGCGTACGCGTATTCACCGGTTCAGTCATTCCCGATGGCGCGGATCAGGTGATCATTCAGGAAAATGTTGACCGCACGGGCGAAGACATCAGATTGGTAGAACCGATCAGCGCATCTGCTCACATCCGCAAAGCGGGTATAGATTTCAGTGAAGGGCAGACACTCCTCAAGGCCGGGGCGACGCTTCGGCCACGTCATTTGTCCATTTGCGCTGCGGCGAACCATGCTGTGCTGAATGTCAGAAAACGGCCAAAGGTGGCGATCCTCTCAAATGGGGATGAACTTGTCCCGCCCGGGAGCCAGCTTGAAGAGGGACAGATCATTGCGTCCAACGCATACACGCTGGGTGCGCTGATTACGCAATGGGGCGGTGAGGCTGTCGATCTGGGAGTCGCGCCGGATGATCCGGCGGCAATTTGTCAGATGATTGAGGCAGCGGCTGATGTGGATGTATTCGTTCCAGTCGGCGGAGCCTCAGTTGGCGATCATGATCACATGAAAGCCGTTTTTGCTGAGTTTGGCTTTGACACAATGTTCAGCAAGGTAAAGGTCAAACCCGGCAAACCGACCTGGTTTTCAAAATCGGGCGATCGGCTTGCGCTTGGTCTGCCGGGCAATCCTGCGTCAGCCCTTGTCTGCGCGCATTTGTTCCTTCTGCCGCTCATCGCTCAGCTTTTGGGGAAGACAGCAGAAGCGAGCTGGTGTGAAGCGCATCTGACTGAAGCAATTTCCGCCAATGGTGGACGCGAGTCCTTCCTGCGTGGTCATCTGAGCTCGGATGATATGGGGCGGCTGACTGTCCAGCCTACGGGTAATCAGGATTCATCTCTTCTCAGCCCATTCATCCTCGCTGATGTTCTGATCCAGCGTGCTGCAAATGCAGGCGCTGCAGGTGAAGGAGAAAAAGTTCGCTGCCTCAAACTCGGATGACGTAGCGGAAGGCATTGATCTTTCGCTGAACTGCGCGAAACAGAACCAAAACATATATCGACTGGGAAATAGGAGAGTGAGATGATCACTTCGGCAACCATTGATGACGTCACAAAAGTTCTAACCGATGTTACCGGTATCGGAGCTTTGTCCGGTCAGGACACTTTCCCGGAATTTGACGAGGATCTTGTCGGCCCTGTTCTGGAAGAAGCGGGTAAGCTGGCAAAAGACATTCTTGCGCCCCTCAATCAGTCAGGCGACCGTGAAGGCGCGGTGCTGAGGGATGGGCAGGTCTATTCTGCGGCGGGCTTTAAAGATGCTTACGCGGCCTTCCGTGATGGTGGGTGGATGGGGCTTGCCTTTCCGGAAGAGTATGGCGGTCAGGGCCTTCCAAAGACGCTAGCGGTTGCTGTGATGGAGCTCGTCCAGGCGGCGAACATGTCTTTCAGTCTTTGCCCAATGCTCACCTTTGGCGCGATTGAAGCGCTTATCGCGCACGGCACTGAAGAACAGAAAGCCTCCTATCTTCCGAAACTCGTGTCAGGTGAATGGACCGGTACAATGAATTTGACCGAGCCTCAGGCGGGGTCAGATGTCGGCGCGCTCAAAACCAAAGCTGAACCTAATGGCGATGGAAGCTATGCGATTACCGGCCAGAAGATCTTCATTACCTGGGGCGATCATGATCTGACGGATAATATCGTCCATCTTGTGCTGGCGCGTCTGCCGGATGCGCCTTCAGGGTCTAAGGGTATCTCGCTGTTCCTCTGTCCTAAGTTTCTGCTGGATGAAAACGGAGAGCCGGGCGAGCGAAACTCTGTTGGTTGCATTGGCCTTGAACACAAGCTCGGCATTATGGCGTCCCCGACCTGTGTGATGGAATATGATGGCGCTAAAGGCTGGCTGATTGGCGAGCCGAATAAAGGCCTCGCGGCCATGTTCACCATGATGAATTCTGCGCGCCTTCAGGTGGGTGTGCAGGGCGTTGCAATGTCGGAAGCTGCCTATAGCACGGCGCGCCAATATGCTGAGGAGCGCAAGCAGGGGCGGGCTGCGGGCGTGGACGGTTCTTCGCCAATTATCAACCATCCTGATATTCAGAATATGCTGCTTCAGATGCGTGCGCGTACTATGGCCGCGCGGTCGATCTGTTTTGAATGTGCGCAAGCAACCGACATTGCAGAGACTGCGAGCGAAACGGCCGATGCCAAAGCGGCGAAACAGCTCGAAGAAATCCTCACGCCAATCGCTAAATCATGGTCGACCGATATCGGTATGCTGTCTGCCAGTATTGGTGTGCAGATCCATGGCGGCATGGGCTTTATGGGCGAAACGCTCGCCTCCCAGCTTTATCGTGATGCGCGCATTGCGCCGGTCTATGAAGGTACAAATGGTATTCAGGCGATCGACCTCGCGACACGTAAGCTCTCCATGGCGGATGGTGGCGCAATTCTGGGCCTGTTAGACCAGTTTGCTGAAAATGCAGCTGCTATGGCGTCTGGTGATGACCGACTATTGAAGCTGACCGGGGACCGACTTTCCAAAGCGGTTACGGCGCTGCGTGCGGCAACAGAATGGCTACTCGACGTCCGCAAAGGCAATGCAGATGCATTGCTGTTTGGTGCGACGGCGTATCAGGAATTGTTTGGCCGTGTTGCGGGGGTTCACTATCTCGCTCGGGGTGCGATGAGCGCGAACGGCAAGGGCTCGAACTCTGGCAAAGAACTGGCCTCACTGGCGCTGTTCCTGGCAGATTTTGACCTCGGAGACGCAGAGGGCTTCCTTGCACGTATCAAGCTGGGAGAAGCGCTTTCGCCTGAGGATCGCATGGAGCTGCTGCCGTAATTCTAGCCGGCTCAAAGACACAAAAAAGGGGGCTTAGAGCCCCCTTTTTCTTATTCGGCTTGTTCTTCCTGCCAGGCATTTATCTTTCTGTGCTCGTCCCGCATGCCGAGATAGAGGCTCAGGCAACAGATAAGCAGGATGATGGTGAAAGGTAATGCTGCCGTGATCGTGCCGGCTTGTAGTGATTGCAGCGCATCCTCGCCACCACCATAGAGCAGAGCAGAGGCCGTAAGGCCGAGCGAGCATGCCCAGAAAATGCGCTGGCCCACCGGGGCATCTGTTTTGCCGCCAGAGGTGATCGTATCAACGACGAGAGCGCCTGAATCTGCTGAGGTCACGATGAAGACGATCAGCAGCATAATTGCTGCGATGGATGTGATCAGGGCGAGCGGCATGCTTGCCAGCATTTCGAACAGCACGGTCGATGAGTTGGATACACCGTCAGCCAGCGTGCCGACGCCCTCATCATATTGAAGGATTGCAGTTTCGCCGAATGCCGTGAACCAGATAAGGCAGATGGCGAAAGGTGCCAGCAGCACGACTGCGAAATACTCTCGAACCGTACGGCCTTTGGAAATGCGCGCAATGAACATGCCGACAAACGGGCACCAGGAAATCCACCACGCCCAATAGAAGATCGTCCAGTCATGGAACCAGTTGATATCTGCGCGATCACGCCAGTCTGTCAGAGCGGGGGCCTGTGTGATGTAGCCCCAGAGGTTTTCGCCAAGGCCGGTGAAGATCAATACGGTTGGGCCTGCAATGATCACGAAGACGAGCAGGGCGAATGCGACGCCCATATTGATGTCTGAGAGCAGCTTCACGCCCCCATCCATTCCGCGAATGACCGAGATCACCGCGAGACCGGTCATGCCACAGATCAGCCCGATCTGAAGCCAGATGCTTGGCGCAATATCGAACATGAAGGCGATACCGTTCGCAGCCTGAGTGCCGCCAAGGCCAATGGTAGTTGCAAGCCCGAAAATGGTTGATACGACCGCGAACAGGTCAATGATGTGGCCCGGCCAGCCCCAGATGCGCTCTCCAATCAGAGGATAGAAGGCGGATCGTACGCTGAGTGGAAGACCTTTGTTATGGGCAAAGAAGCCAAGCGATAGCCCTGCAACTGCGTAGATGGCCCAGGGCGCGAGCCCCCAGTGAAACAGTGTTGCGGAGAACGCCATGTGTTGGGCCTGCGGTGTAGCAGGTTCAACGTTCAGCGGTGTTCCGAACCAATCTGTATAATAGGCCAGCGGTTCAGCTGCGCCCCAGAACATGAAGCCGACGCCAACGCCCGCAGCGAACAGCATGGCTACCCATGAGTGGATTTTGAAGTCAGGCGTCGCATCTTGTCCACCAAGGCGGATGCGCCCCAGCGGTGATATGCACAAAGCGATACAGAAAATGAAAATGATGACGGGTGTTACGGCGAACAACCAGTCAAATGTTTCGAGTGTTGCCGCTTTGGCGGACAGCATGGCATCTGATGCGACCTGCGGAAATGCGAGGGTGAGTGCTGAGAATAGCAGCACAATGCCTGCCGAAAGAAAGAATACGGGATTGTGGATATCCAATCCCATAACTTCGACATTGTCCTGACCGATTTCATAATCGGTTTCGTACTCAAGAACGTCCTGAGGAACGATGGTTTCAATGTCGGTGGTGGATTCGTCGGAATTCGTCATGGGTCTGTCATGCAATAAATATCTTGATCGTCAAACGAAAGAATCACGCATGGCGCCGGATATTTTTGGTTTTCTCGTTTGAAATACCCTGAAATCGAAATAAAAACCCGTCTGATTGTGCCATATTTGCAATGTCTGTGGCTTATTGGTCGCCAGACCTTTCCATCGTCGAAATAATTGATTAATCGAAGTTCATCTTGCGTCTGCCGCGTTAAGTCAGCAGCGGATGCCCGGTTAGCGCCGTCTTTGTGCGCTGATCGCCCAACACATGATGAGGGGAACTCATGAATCGACTTTTACAGGGCGTCTCTATTCTCGCCTTTGCTGGCATGGGCATTTCGTCTGCCTTTGCTCAAACTGCGGAAACTACGGCTGACACTGTTGATGACCGCCGCCTGACAGCGGTCACTGTGACAGCAACCAAACGGTCTGAGTCTGCTCAGACAATTCCAGTTACAGTAACCGCCCTCGGTGAGCAGGAACTGGAAAGCCTCGGCGTTTCAAACTTTAATGACTATCTGGTTCAGCTTCCTGGCGTCACAGCGGGTGGCGGCGGCCCGGGCCAGAGCACGATTTATATTCGTGGTCTCGCGTCAACGACGCCAAACCTGACAACCGCTGGTGTGGCCGGTCTCGCGCCAAACGTTGCGCTTTACCTCGACGAACAACCTGTTTCTCAGCCGGGCCGAAACCTCGATGTCTATGCTGCTGACCTTGAACGCGTAGAAGTTCTGTCCGGTCCACAAGGCACTCTGTTCGGTGCGAGCTCTCAGGCGGGTACAGTTCGTCTGATCACCAACAAGCCGGTACTCGGTGCTTTCGAAGCTGGTTTTGACGCATCCACGTCATTCACCGACGGCGGTGAGATGAGCAATAGCGTTGAAGCTGTCATCAACATTCCTGTGACGGACAATTTCGCTGTTCGCGGCGTTGTCTATACCGACCATGCGGGCGGCTATATCGACAACGTAGCGGGTACGCTCACAGTTGAAGATTCTGCACGCTTCCGTCCTGCTGGAACAGTACGTGACAATGGCGTCGTCGTTGGTCCGAACCGCGCTGGCTTCCAGGCGGGTGCTGATCTGTCTGGCGTAAACTTCATCGCGGCTGACAATGCGAATATCGCTGAAGATGATTTCAACGATACAACTTATAACGGTTTCCGGATTTCCGGCCTTTATGAGTTCAACGAAGACTGGACACTCCTCGTTGCTCACTCTCAGCAGCAACTGGATTCAGATGGTGTCTTCTTTGAAGATCCGGAACTTGGCGATTATGAAGTCACGCACTTCACGAACGACAATATTGACGACAGCTACCACAACACAGCGTGGACACTGGAAGGTCGTATTGGCGCTCTTGAAGCGGTTTACACCGGTGCGTACACGGAACGTACAACGGAACAGACGGTCGACTATTCTGACTATCTCTTCGTTGCTCAGTACCTGCCATACTACATCTGTGATTACTCCGTCAGCTACCCAAGCGGTGCGCCGACCGGTAATTGCTATGCGCCGGACCTGTACGTGAACTCTTCCACGGAAACCAAAATCCAGACGCATGAGCTGCGTTTCAACACGCCAGACGATCTGCCGATCCGTGCGACCTTCGGTGCGTTCTATTCCGATCTGGAACTGGCTGAGCTGAACGACTTCGTTTATCCGGGTTCCACCATGGTTGAGTACACGGATGGTACAATTGGCTTCGCGCCAAACTATCCGCTGACAAACACAGACGTGACCGGCGAAATCGGTAGTGCGTCTCCGGGGTATTACAGCGAAGCCGGTCCATTCCCGGAAGGTGTGATCTTCCGCAATGACGTTCTGCGTACAGACAAGCAGCTCGGTGTGTTCGGTGAAGCGACGTTCGACATTGGCGATCAGTTCTCTCTGATCCTTGGTGCTCGTTACTACGACATCGAAGTTGACCTTGAAGGGTCTGCGAACTCATCCTTCTACAACCTGTATACTGAATCAGATCAGCAGGTGTTTGGTACAAACATCTCTGCTCAGTTCGCACCGAACAATCCGTTCGGCGCGCCTGACACAGCGTCTACCGACGGCTTCATCTATAAAGTGACAGGTCAATGGACGCCGACTGACGACATCCTTCTGTATGCGACATACTCTGAAGGTTTCCGTCCTGGCCTTCTGAACCGTCCAGGTGGCGCGTCAGGCCCAGGTGGCTTCACTGTTCCTTACTCTGTCGATACCGATGAAGTTCAGAACTATGAGTTTGGCTGGAAAACAGAATTGTTCGACAATTCTCTGCGTCTGAACGGTTCTGCGTTCTTCGTGGATATTCAGGGTCTGCAAACGACGATCTTCGATCCTAGCATCACCAATCTGTTCTTCTCCGATAACGCGGCAAATGCTGAACTGCGCGGCGTTGAGGGTGAATTCACATGGGCACCATTCTCTGTTGATGGTCTGACCATTGCTGGTGGCTTCTCTTTCCTCGACTCTGAGGTGACTGAAGTTCTGACGCCTACAAATGACGTTCTGGAAGGTTCTGATCTGGCATTCGCGCCGGGTTATCAGGGCAATATCCGTGCACGTTATGAGTGGGATTTGCAGCAACGCATTGGCGACTCGTCCCTGACAGCTCACGTCATGCCTCAGGTGATTTTCTCTGATGACAGCTACACAGACATCGTAGAAATCAACAAAATGCAGCTCGACAGCTATGTCACGCTCGGTGGTACGCTGGGTGTAACGGCTGATGCATGGTCTGCAGAACTGTTCGTGACCAACCTCACAAACGAACATGCCGAACTCTCCGGCAACTTCGTGTTCGACCGTGAGCGCGTAACGCCAATGCGTCCACGTACGGTTGGTCTGCGTTTCTCTTATGACTTCAACTAATCCAGCCACTGGATTAGATTGCTGAATTTGCGGCGCCCCGGTCACGGGGCGCCGTAGCTATATGCAGGGTAGAGGACTGATACAGGCATGTCAGAGATCGCTCCGGACGAGCTGAAAAGCATTCAGGCGCAGATGAAATCAGGAAACTTTGATGCAGGCCTGTCCGCGTGCAACGAAGCCCTGTTGCGTCAGCCGGACAATCAGGACCTCCTTTATATGGCGGCTGTAAATGCGCGTTATCTAAAGCGGTTTGACGAGGCCCATGCCTTCCTGCAACGCCTCAAACTGACCGCACCGGATTTTGGTCGGGCCTTTCAGGAAGAAGGGCATTTGCTTCTCGCTCAGGGGTACACAGACCGCGCGATCGAGGCGTTTCGGTTTGCTACGCGGTTCAACCCTGCACTGACGGCCAGCTGGCAAAAACTGTCTCAGTTACTCTCTCAAAAGGGAGATCTGGCGGGCGCTCAGGATGCCATGGCGCAGGGCCAGCGTCTGCAACGCCTTCCGCGTGAGCTGCTCGCAGTGATCAATCATCTGCATGAGGGACGCGTTCTGAAGGCAGAAGAAATTGTTCGGGTCTATTTGCAGCGCAACCCCCGCGATGTTGAAGGTATGCGCCTGCTGGCGGATATCGGATCACGCCTGAGCGTGCTGACGGATGCTGATTTTCTTCTTGAAACGGCGATCGAGCTGGAGCCTGAAAATCTTCAACTACGCATCGACCATATTCAGGTACTGCGTAAACGCCAGAAATATGAAGCGGCCTATAAACAGGCCCAATTCCTGTTTGAACGTGAGCCGGAAAGCCCGCTTTTTCAGACACTCTTCGCCATTGAATGCATGCATGCCGGTGAAATAGACAGAGCCATTGATTTGTTTGATCAGGTTTTGGCTAAAACCCCATCAGACCTTGCTGCACTCACGTCAAAAGGACATGCGCTCAAAACCTTTGGTATGACAGATGAAGCGGTGGCTTCCTATCACAAGGCGGTTGAGATTGATCCACTGCATGGCGATGCCTGGTATGCGCTGGCCAATCTGAAAACCTATACGTTCTCAGATGAAGATGTCAGTGAGATGGAGCGTGCGCTGGAAAGTGCAGATCTCGCCTTTATGTCCCGGGTTCACATCCTGTTTGCGCTCGGCAAAGCCTATGGCGATAAAAAGGATTATGACCGGGCCTTCAAAGCATTTGAGGGCGGGAACGCGCTGAAAAAGCGTCAGACACGATATACCTCCGAGCAAATGCAGGCAGAGTTCGAGGCTCAGAAAACCCACTGTACTGCAGAGCTGTTTCAGAACCGGCCCGATACGGGCTCGAGCGCTGCGGACCCGATTTTCATTTTGGGTCTTCCGCGCGCTGGGTCCACCTTGCTGGAGCAAATTTTAGCGTCACACAGCATGGTGGATGGCACGCTGGAACTTCCGAATATTCTTTCGCTGGCGCACCGTTTGCGCGGTCGGAACATGATTTCAGACCGCGATCGCTATCCAAGAATTTTAAGTGATATTCCAGATGAAGACCTTGTTCGCCTGGGTGAAGAATATATCGAAACAACAAAAGTTCACCGTGAAGGCGCGCCATTTTTTACCGATAAAATGCCGAATAACTTCCGGCATATCGGGCTTATTCATTTGATCCTTCCGAACGCGAAAATCATTGATGCGCGACGCAATCCGATGGATTGTTGCTGGTCTGGCTTCAAACAATTATTTGCCGAAGGTCAGGAGTTCACGTACGGACTGGAAGAAATCGGTCGCTATTACAGGGGGTATGTCGATCTGATGGAACATTGGCATAGCGTTCTCCCTGAAGGCCGCATCCTGAAAGTCCAGCATGAGGACGTGCTGAACGATCTGGAGGCGCAGGTCAGACGCATTCTGGATTATTGTGGTCTTCCATTTGAGGACGCTTGTCTGGACTTCCATAAAACCGATAGAGCCGTTCGTACGGCAAGCTCTGAGCAGGTGCGCCAACCAATCAACCGTTCCGGTCAGGAACAATGGAAACCCTATGAGGCTCACCTTGAGCCATTAAAGCAGGCTCTTGGGCCTGCGCTTACGAACTACTGAAAGCTTGAGTGTCATGAGTGATCGCTCCGATGAAGCCCTGATATTGATCCGCCAGATTCAGCGGCAGATCGAAATTTCCGCGCGAAAATTCGCTGAGACTGAGGGGCTCACCCCTTCGCAATTGAAGGTGCTCCAATTGCTCACCGAGTATCCTGAGATTTCTGTTGGCTGGATCAGCGAGCAAACCCAATTGAAGAATGCGACCATTACCAGTCTCGTCGATAAACTCGTTGATCGTGGCATGGTGAGCCGCAGGCGGTGTGACTCTGACCGCCGCCGCGTCTGGATCAAGATGGAGCAGCCGGGCTGGGCAGCATTGTCGTCAGCGCCGCAGCCGCTGCAACGCAAATTTACCGACAAGTTTGACGATTTACCGGAATGGCAGAAGACCATGTTGATCTCCTCGCTTCAGATGCTCTCCGAGATGCTCGGGGCGGAAGGGATGGAGGCCGCATCGGTGCTTGATGTGAGCTCGCTAAGTTCAAAATAGGTCCGCCTGTACGGGCAGAGACAAGTCGGAAAAATCAGAAAAGAAGACTAGAATGGCGGTTATCGGGGCCATATTTGCGGGTGGAAAAGCGCGCCGCTTGTCCGGGCAAAATAAAGCTCAGATATCACTGGGCGGGCGAACTCTCATTTCCCGGCAGTATGAGCGCATATCTCCTGTCAGCGATGATATTCTCGTGCTTGCCCCGGTCTGGCCTGAATGGATTGAGGCCTTTTCGGGTGTACGTTGGGTTCAGGACAAGCTTGTCGATGACGCGCCGATTGGTCCTGCCGGGGCATTGCTAGCCGCACTAAACTTCTGCAACGAAAGCTATGGTTCAAGTGCCATTCTGATCACCGCTCCGGTTGATGCGCCTTTCGTGCCTCAAGCGGCATTTGAGAAGCTGATCGAGGTGGTCCGAAAGGGAAAACCTGCTGCCATCGCGAAAACGGCCTCAGGGCTTCAGCCTGCATTCGGTGCGTGGCATACACAGTGCCTGCCAGAGATGAATGAGCGGGTCCTTCAGGGCGATTATGCATTACAAACAATAGCTTCAGCCGTTGGTGCAGCTCATATCCAGTTTGAGGATGAGAGCGCGTTTTTAAACATCAACACGCCTGAAGATTTATCGGCCGCTCAGTCGCGCATCGCCTGATAAGAAAACGCTCTGATGTTGAACATCAGGGCGTTTTGTCTGGTCTTCCGCTTTTTCGTTTAATAGCCAATCGCCATTGCGCCCGGGCGACGCGGGTCAGCTGCGCCATAAAGGAAGTCACCCTGGCGCATAATGCTTTGTGTGCTGCCCATGGTGTAACCAGCTTCTTCGAACACATATCCCATCGCTTCCATGGCGCGGATTGTGTCAGCGCTGAAACCAACCGGTTCAACAAACACGACGTCTGGGTACCATTGATGGTGGAAGCGCGGTGCATTGGTCGCCTCGGCAATATTCATGTCGAAGTCGATGACATTCATCAGGACCTGCATAACTGTCGTAATGATGCGGCTACCGCCCGGGCTGCCGGTCACAACATATGGTTTGCCGTCCTGAAGGATCATGGCTGGCGTCATGGAGGAGAGCGAACGCTTATGCGGTTCGATGGAGTTGTACTCGCCGCCAATCAGGCCATAGCCATTTGGCTGACCGGGCTGAGCAGAGAAGTCGTCCATACCGTTATTCATCAGAATGCCAGTACCAGCCGCCACTGCGCCGTTACCGTATGAATAGTTCAGAGAATAGGTGTTTGAAACGACATTGCCTTCGCTATCCCATACGGAATAGTGGGTTGTGTCCGGGCTTTCCGGAGGCGGCGCTACACCCGGGTTAACATCTGCAGATGAGCGGGCATGGTCAGCAGGAATGGCAGCAAGGGTTTCCTCTGCATACTCATCGCTGGTGAGCCATTCGACTGGGATGTCATAGAAATCAGGGTCGCCGAGGTGCACGCTGCGGTCTGCATAGGCCTGACGCATGGCTTCGACAACAATGTGCATTGTTGCAGCTGAGTTGTGACCCATTTCAGCGAGGTCAAACTCGTCCAGAACGTTGAACATTTGCTGGATATGTACGCCGCCAGAGCTTGGAGGTGGCATGAGAACCAGCTCATAACCGCGATAGTCAAAGCGCAGAGGCTCACGCAGTTCGGCTTCATAATCGGCCATGTCCTGCATGGTGATCAGGCCGCCATTAGCTTCCTGATCGGCAACGATCATTTCAGCGAGTTCGCCTTCATAAAACGCCGCTGCGCCATACTGACCGATCTGTTCAAGAGACCATGCGAGGTCTTCCTGAACAAGGATTTCGCCGGGCTGATAATAGCTGCCATCTTCATGATAGAAGATAGCGCGGGCAGCGGCATTGCTGCCGAGTTTGTCTTCGGCAAATTCAAGCGATTGCGCGAGGTCATAGGTGACCTCAATGCCATTGCGGGCAAGTTCAACCGCTGGCGCGACGACTTCTGCAAAGCTCATCGTGCCATAGTTTTCGAGGGCAACTTCGAAGGCTGCGACGGTGCCCGGAACGCCTGAAGCGGTATATTCGCGACGCGCGGCATCCAGATCGACTTCACCGTTTTCGTCCACATACATGTCTCGGAAAGCGGCATAGGGCGCGAGCTCTTTATAGTCGATGGAGATGTAATCATCGGTCTCGGCATCATAGATCATCATGAAACCGCCGCCCGCGACATTGCCGGCACGCGGCAGGGTGACAGCCAGTGCAAAACCCACAGCAACGGCTGCGTCAACTGCATTGCCGCCTTGTTCCAGAATCTGAACACCAACCCGGCTCGCCAGTTCTTCCTGGCTGACAACCATGCCATTGCGCGCTGTCACAGGGTGGTGAATGGACTGATAGTCGAGCAGCGGCACGGATTGCGCTGGAGCAGGTGTTTCAGCGACAGGCGCTGGCGTTGCAGGAGCCGCCACAGTCTGTGCGGAAACGGAAGGGGCGCTCTGACAGGCAACGAGAGCAAGCGAGAGTGCGCTTGTTAGGGCTAGGTTACGGGCCATTCAGACCTCCTTCGAGTTGTTAGAGACAGATGTGTTCGCGGGTGGAGATTTCATTGCATGGCGCAGCGCTTCAAGCCCTGTGAATCCGCCGCCATAGAGCGAATGTAAATGGCTAAGGCGCGTATGTATGTGGTGGGCGAATGAGGAGCAGCCAAAGAGATGAAATGCAGGCTGGCCCTGTAGGTCATGCCGAATAATGGTCACGCTCGTATGGAACAGAACCGTCTGCAGGCAGGCTTCACTGGTAAATCGGGACGGGCGCAGGTCTATCTCACACCCGTGTTTGAATACTGCTGATGCGGCAGACCCAAACAGAACAATCCAGTATCCATTGCGGAAAGCTGGGTCGCTGACATATCCATCAGGAACACTTGGCGCGTCATTTGGAAGTGAGTTTGCCGAAAGGTCTGGAAGCAGGATTTTTGAGCCGCGAGCGCTGGAAAAACAGGTCCATCCCGCAATCTGCGTGCCTGACTGCTCCAGCGGTGAGACCGCCAGATGGCGTGCACGTGGATATGCAGAAGCATCCAGTACATTCAGGCCGTCTGGCGCGGCAATGCTGGTGCTGTCTGCCAGATCGTCGCCGATGAAAGAGTTGAGTGGGCTCATTTTTAGATTTTCTGTTGTCTGTGCCTGAATGGTCATTGCAGCTGCACCGTGTTTTCGGCGTCATAAGGCGCTGCATCAAGCAGGCGCAGCTGTGTGCCTGCGAACTCGTCGCCCCAGATCTCTACATTTGATCCTGTCGCAATATCTCTATCGTCCAGAAGCGCAAGTCCAATCACTTTGCCAAGTGTAGGCGAGAAGGCTGCAGAGGTGATGCGGCCGATCATTTTGCCATCCTGTATGAGAAGGCGATTTTCTTCTGGAACGCGGCTCTCGCCATCCATGCGTTCAAATGGTCGAACGCATTTCATAACCGGTTTGGTGCGAGTGAGCTCGATGGCTGACTTACCGAGGAAATAGGGCTTGTTGACTGCGACCCGATCTGCCCAGCCAATCGCATCGGGTGGTGTTTCGTGGTCGGTGTCCTGTCCGATAAGAATGTGAGCCTTTTCCAGTCGCAGAATGCGTTGAGACAGAATGCCAAATGGCTTGATGCCGTGCGGTTCACCGGCTTTCATCAGCGCGTTCCACAAAGACGCCGCATAAGACGTCTCGACATGGAATTCATAGGTCACCTCTCCAACGAAGTTTCCGCGAATAATCAACACAGGAATGCCTGCAACAATGCCTTCTCGGAAGGCGTGAAGCGGGAAGCTGTTTTCTGTGAAATCAATGCTGGTTTCGAGATCAGCAACACAGGTACGTGCCAGTGGGCCAGCCAGGTTCAAAACAGAATATCCGCCAGACAGCTCGCTAATCTGTACGTTGAGGCCGTGCTCGATGATGAGTTTGCGCAGGCGTCGGTTGGTGACAGCTGAGGCACCGGAGGAGGTTGCCAGATAGATGTCACCTTCATCCAGACGGCAGGCAAAACAGTCATCGACAATAGCGCCCAACTCATCCGTCATGAGGGCGGATTTCGTTTGACCGACCTCAAACCCATCAAAATCATTGATATAGGCGACGGATAGCAGTTTCAGGCAATCCGGACCGAACAGGCGGAACCCACCATGAGTGGAGGCGTCGATCAGGCCGACGCCTTTGCGGACCAACTTAACCTCATCTTCGACCCGTTTTGCTTCGTCATTTCGGTCGCCGTAAAAGGCGGGACGAAGCCAGTTGCCAGCGGGCATCATGACGGCCTGATTTTTCAAATGCCAGTCATGCAGAACAGTTCGACGTTGCGGCAAAAGCGTGTCGGCGGCGATGTTTGCGAACGGTTCAGGGCGGAAGGGCGGACGCTGTGTGGTGATACGGAGTTTGCTGAGATCCATATTGGCTGCAGCGGCAAACACGCGAAGTGCGTTCAGTGCCGTTGTGCGCCCCTGAGACGGGCCCATGCCGACTGTTGTGAACCGCTTCATCAGCTCCATATGGCTGAAACCGGCGCTTACAGCCTGTTGAATGTCTTTGACTGTCTGGTCTTCGTCAAAGTCGACGAACTCCTTGCCCTTGGCGTGCTGGAAGATCGTGAATGGGAAATTGATGTTGGTTTCAGCATCCGAAATGGCTGCAGGACCTGACGTGTTTGCGACTTCTGGCAGTGCTTTGGATGCGGCCTGCGCGCCAGCGGACATTCCGTCCAGAATGGCAGATGAGAAGGAGAAACGCTGGTTTACAGTTCCGCACATCCAGCAATTTTCTGGCGTCTTTGATACTTTCAGCGATCCGCTTTCAAGATCATAGATTACCTCACCACCGGAATGGCAGAGCAGCTGCATGAGCGGCGTGAAGCCTACCGATGTAATGAACGTATCACAGGAGAGTGTTTGCGCTTCATTTTGCGGTGAGCCATTCGCATTGATCCGATCAATCGTCACGCCGGCAACTGACCCTGAAGCGTTTTTTTGAGCTTCGGTGACAGATGCGCCAATGATGATCTCTATGCCTAGTGCGCGGCAGTCTTCGATCAGCTTCTGATCTTCGGGCACTGCGCGCATGTCGACAATAGCGCCAATCTGGCATCCGGCTTTCTGGAGGAGGAGCGCGGTCTCATACCCGAAACGGTTGGCCGTCTGGATGACAGCCTTGCGGCCGGGACAGATGCCATAGGAGTTGAGCAGGCGATTAGCCGTGGAGGACAGAAGAATGCCCGGCAGGTCATTATTGCGGAAGACTAAGGGTTGTTCGCAAACGCCTGTCGCTGCAATCACCTGGTCGGCACGGACATGGTAGTAGACACTTTTGCCATGGGCGGTCAGCAGATTGCCCTCGAACCAACCGGCACAGAATGTTCGCAGAAGCACTTCGATTTTCTGGTGTTTTTCAACGCGCGCCCGCATTTCAGAAAGGCGCTGCATTTCTTCGTCTGTGAGCAGCGCATCATTCGACATGCCGCCCAGCATGCTGTCCTGCTCGATCAGAACGACATCACATCCAAGGTCCGCAGCGCGCAGCGCGGCGCTCATGCCTGAAATGCCGCCGCCAATAACGGCAACCTCACAGAAAAGGTGCAGTTTTTCAGATGGCTCGTGCGGCATATCCGGGTTGAGAACGCCCAGCCCCGCAAATTGACGAATGATTTTTTCCCAGAACGGCCAGATGCCCTTCGGGCGGAAGAAGGCGTCATAGTAAAAGCCTGGTGGCAGGAAACGCGTCAGCGCGTTGAGAGCGGCGCCTTTATCTTTCGTGAGGCTCCCGAACACGTTCTGCGCGCTGACCTTCATGCCGACGGTAATAAGCAGGTCATCAGCTGAGATGTTTGGTATGCCATCAGCCTGAACATACTGGTTTGCATCAGAGCCATTGCCCAGAAGCACGCTGCGTGGACGGTGATATTTGAACGATCGCGCAAGATAGTCTGGCTGGTCAGGGGCACCAAGAATGGCTGATGTAACCGTGTCACCATCATAGGCGGTGACAGTTTTACCGCAAAACTCAAATCGAACCGGTTGCTTGCGGTTCAGCCGGCGTCCCCATGGTGCAGGAAGGCGATGCATAGCGGACGTCATCAGGCAGATGGCTCCTGAGCTTTCAGCTCCGCCAGCGCCATGTCTGCAGGCTTCAGATAGGCGAAACTTTCTGAAGCAACGTCGCGTCGGCCAATATACCATTGCTCACTCGGGCGGTGATACCACCATTCCAGCATGTCGCCTTCAGCTTTGGTGAGCCAGACCTTCTTGAACCATTCAGCTTCGGGGGTAGGGCCCGCCGGGTCTGAAAGATAGCCGCCCCAGTTAAACTCGGATTTTGGGCGAACGCCGATATCTGCACATGGAAAAATCATTGTGTACTCTTACGCTAAACTAGTGGCCGACAGCGGCTGCGGCGCGCTCGCCGACCAGCGACATGTCTGAGAACCGTTCCAGAGAAAATGTTTTGATCAGGTCCGGCGTTTTGCCCGTGGCGACTGCATCAGCCATGGCGTATCCGCCTGCCGGAATAGCCTTGAAACCAAGCGTGCCCCAACCGGCACTCAGGAAGTAATCATCCACCGGGCTGAGGCCCATAATCGGGCTGTAATCGTCTGTGACGTCTGCAATACCGCCCCATTGGCGAAGCAGTTTCATATTGGCGAGAAACGGGAAGAGTTCGAGCATCGGGCCCATCATCTCTTCCTTGATTTCTGTCGATGAACGCGAGGTCGCGCCGGGGTAGGGATCAATCTCACCGCCCATGACGAATTCGCCACGCGCTGACTGAGAGATGTAAACAGCAAGGCTGCCCGACACGATGATCGGGTCGAGCAGCGGCTTTACCGGTTCAGACACACAGGCCTGAAGGGGGAGGGCACGTATGGGGAGTTTGATGCCTGCCATTTCGGCAACCTTCAGGCTTGCGCCAGCGACACACTGGACGACTTTGCCCACTTTGATTGTGCCGCGATTTGTATGGATTTTGTCTACCTTGTTACCATTCAGGTCCATCCCAACCACTTCGGTCTGGGTGTGGATCTCAACGCCCATTTCACTGGCACGTTTTGCATAACCCCAGGCAACCGCATCATGGCGCGCCGTTGCGCCATCTGCGTGGTAGAGGGCTCCAAGAACCGGATATCGGATGTCTTCAGACATATTCAGTTGAGGGCAAAGCTCGGCGACTTCCTTGCGGCCAATCACTTCAGAACGCACGCCGTTCAGCTTGTTCTGTTCTGCACGCCAGCGGGAGGTGCGCATGGCGGCATCAGAGTGCGCCAGCGTCAGGTGTCCACGCGGGGAGAACATAATGTTGTAGCCTAGGTCATTGGACAGGCCCTGATACAGCTCAACAGATTTTTTGAAAAACTGGATCGCGCCGCTGGTCAGATAGTTCGATCGGATGATGGTTGTGTTGCGCGCCGTATTGCCGCTCGCAAGCCATCCTTTTTCCAGTACAGCAACATTCTGCGCACCATAACGCTTCGCCAGATAATAGGCCGTAGCTAGGCCATGGCCGCCACCGCCAATGACTACAATGTCATAGCTGTCCTTCAGTGGAGGTGTTGGAGGAAGGACTTGTTTGCGCTTTGCGCCCAGTCCATATTTCAACAACGAAAACGGCATAAAAAACCTTGCCCGTAAGTCCGCGAAAAGGCGCGGATAACCCCTTTATGAGCAAGCATTTTTTCCCAATCCCCAAGGCGGTCAAGCATTACAGATACTTATAAAAAAGGCTAATTGGCAGGATAAGTTGGGGGTGAGATGCTTAGTGAATAAACAAGCAAAACAGGCTAACCTGCCTCGCAATTGTCCATTCCGGGGCAAAAAGACACAAAGATGAAAAGCAGAGCTTTCCGTGGCCTATAAGTCGTCGAACTCCGAAACACATCACGATCTTCAAATGCGATCCTTGCGCGTTTTTGTTACGCTCGCAGAGTGTCGTGTAATGTCCGTGGCCGGACAAAGGCTCGGCATTACGCAGGCCCGTGTCAGTCAGACCATCAGCGCTTTGGAAGACCGGTTCGGGACCGAGCTTTTTGCGAGGGACAGGCGTCCGCTTGATCTGACCCGATCTGGCCAGATCCTCTATGAAAAAGCGCTGACCATGCTGGAAATGGAAGAGGAAATCTGGAACTCGGTTCGTTCCATTGCCTCGGTTAAGCGCCCGCTTCTGCATGTGGCAGGGGCAACAAGCTTTGTTGATGTGGTTGGCGGAAGCCTTCTCGCTCGCGTTGGCAATCTTGCCGATCAATGGCGTGTGACGGCGGGGCTGACGCCAGATCATGTCATGATGTTTCTGGCCCGGCAGGTCGACATGATCGTCACAATAGACGACATGCTGGAACAGCATGTCGGGTTAAAACGCTATGAACTCGTCCGTGAGCCTTATGTGCTCGCTGTGCCTGCGAATGTCAGCAATGATGAGGCCATTGAGGCGCTGACCAAGACAAAGCCGCTTATCCGGTATGGCCGTTCCGGTGGCACCGGACGTCAGACAATTCGGCACCTAGCTCGTATGAATATCGAGCCGATCAAGACCATCGAGATTGAATCCGTCTTCGCGCAGATGACGTTGATCACGCAGAATCAGGGGTGGGGCCTTACCACGCCGCTCTGTTTTGCCAGTACACCGGCCTTTCATTCGACCGTTCGTCTTGTACCTATCACGCGAGGCTCTTTCCGCCGCCAGATCAGCTTGATTAGCCGCGATCGGGAAGATGATGAAGCGACCAAGGAAATCGCGGAAGCCAGTCGGGACCTTCTGCGCGAGGAAGCCTTTAACCAGTTGATTGAAGAGTATGACTGGCTCGAAGAGCAGTTTGACTTTTTCTAAAAAAACACAGGCCGCTGGAATGAACCAGCGGCCTGCTCTGGGGTATCGATTTGTTCTTGGGGAATTACAGATCGATGGAAAGTCGTGCGTACACGTAACGGCCCTGGAAGCCGTAAGATGAGAAGCCAGGGTATGGTGCGATGAAGTCAAACTGACCTGCATTGGTTACACCACCCGCCGCTTCGACGCTGGATTCCGGATAGACGTCGAAAATGTTGTTTCCGCCGACAGCCACGTTCACACGCTCATTGAACTGATAGCTAGCTTCCAGATCGATGATGAAGGCTGGGTCGATTGTGACGTCGCCTGCGCTTGTTGTACCCGGTTGGGTCACGTCACCGTAATAGTTGACGCGGAACGTAGAAGCGAAGTCTTCCCAGCTCCAGTTTGCCGTGAAGTTGGCTTTGATTTCCGGAGCCGCATTCTCGAGGCGAGCACGCTCACGACGCGCGAAAAGTGCGTCCGGACCGAAGAGAGATGCCGGGCCAACCGTAGCGATAACGTCGCTGACTTCAGTTGAGTTGTAGTTCAGGCCACCGATGAGGTTCAGGTCGCCCATGTCGCCCAGACCCATGGAATAGCTTGCGGTGACGTCTACACCCTCGGTCGTGCTGTCAACGCCGTTGATGAAGAAGCGGGCTGCACCCACACCCTGAATGCCAGCGTCAGCAAATACCTGAGAAACAATCGCTGCTTCGTCAGCACTGTCGCCAAGCGTTTCAGACAGAACGACACGATCATTGATCTCGATGCGGTAAGCATCAACCGTGATGGTCAGGTCCGGAATGCCTGTCCAGGTGGCACCGATAGAATAGTTGGTGGATTCTTCCGGCTGAAGCTGGGTGCCACCGAGTGCCATAGCTGCATCGCTGGTCGCAGGCAGAGTACCAATGTCAAACGCTTCACCATTGATGAAGTTGGTGGTGACAGAGGTGTAGTATTGCTGTTGCAGAGATGGCGCGCGGAAGCCCGTACTTGCAGATGCGCGAACCGCAAATGAATCGGTTAGCTCATAGCGTGTAGCTGCTTTCACATTGAAGGTGTCGCCGAAGTCATCATAGTCCTCGAAACGGCCAGCAAGCGTAACGTTCCACGGGTCTGTGATGTCAAAGTCGACTTCACCATAAAGGCCAACAGCTGCGCGGGATTCATCAACTTCAGCAGCCTGGCTGAAATAGATGGAACCTTGTGCAAATGCGTGGGAGCCAACTGCAAGGTTCGCATCGCCATTCACCGGGTTGCCGTTTGCATCGTAAACGATGTCGCCATTTGCATCGAGCAGCGGGTTGTTCGTGTACGCAGCCGCGTCGCCAGAGAAGATGCTGTATTCTTCATTGCGGTATTCCGCACCAAACGCGACGGAGATCGGAGATGCGAACATGTCCACATCGAACAGTCGAGAGAAGTCAGCATTCAGTGTTGTTTGCGTCATCTCTGTGCCGCCACCATAGAAAGTGGTTGGCGTAGCGCTCAGATAGGTGACGTTTGCCGTATTTGTATTTGTGTACTCGATACGGTTGCGACCCCAGACTAGGCTGGTGTCATAGTTCCAGCCACCAACTTCGCCACGAATACCACCCATAGCCGCATAGTCTGAAATGTCAGAGTTGATGCGTGGTGTGAAACCGTCTGGGTAGATGTCCTGAATGCCGAAAGCTTCGTCGGACGCTTCACGGAAGAAGGCACCAGACGTCGCTTCACGGCGCTGGAAGCTCGTCATCGCGTAGAGTTCAGCGGTTTCGCTGATTTCGTATCCGGAACTGATCAGACCCGTGAAGGCTGTCGTTTCCGGGTTGCCAACGAAGAAACGGTCACGGTTTACGGTGATTTCGCGAGGGTCGAATTCGCCGTTTGGAAGAAGCGCGTAGGTATCACCATCGTCCAGTCCGCCGCGGTCAGTGCGTGCTGCGTCCATGTATTCAAGCGTGACGTTCAGATAGCCATCATCAGTGATAGAGAAGCCCTGATTGTAGGCCACGGTAACGGTTTCGCCGTCCTGGCGCTCAATGTCGTCGCCATAGACGCCCTGTACACGGTTGGAACCGTTCGCAACCGGATATCCGTCAGCGCCGACAGCAACGCCGGTCATTTCCGGAACGCCATCAAGCGTGGTGATGTGCATGCCGGTCGTGATGGACAGCTGGCCGCCTTCAGCCGCGTCTCGCGTCACGATGTTGATGACACCGCCAATAGCGTCTGAACCATATTGTGCGGCAGCACCGTCGCGCAGAACTTCGATGTGATCGATTGCGGAAGACGGGATAGAATTCATGTCTACAGAGACAGAACCACGGCCGGCAGACCCGTTAATATTCAGCTGAGATGTAGAGTGGCGACGACGGCCGTTTACCAGAACAAGTGTCTGGTCAGGCGCGAGACCACGAAGTGAAGCTGGTTTGATGTGCTCTGTACCGTCCACCAGACTTGGCTGAGGGAAGTTGAAGCTTGGTACGAGGTTTTGCAGCTGACGGTTCACATCAGTGAATCCGACAGATTCCATGTTAGCGGAACCAATTACATCAATCGGAACGTTGCTGTCGATTGCGGTACGGCCCGGACGACGGGAACCGATAACGGTTACAGTGTCCTGTACGGCCTGATCGTCTGATGCAGCAGTGCCCGTATCCTGTGCATAAGCCAGTTGAGACAGTGCAGCTGCACTGGCGACAACAAGAAGTGCGTTCTTAAAAGTTTTACTCACGAAACTCTCCATCCCAGAAGAACTGAAGAAAATGACCCCCAATGGAACACCCTCCAGAACAAGATAAATTCAATTCGCGGGGATACCCGACGATCACTTTGTCAACGCTCGCCTCAGGCTTTGCAAACGGAGATACATCAATCTGTCATATTCAAAAGTTGGATATGAAACATATGTAATGCGCTGAAATATATGTAAAAAAATGAATAAATCGAAAGAATGCAGAGACTGAGAATAAAACTTATTTATCTGTACTATTAGGCCATTGGGGCTTGAGGGGCTCGGCTTATATGCGCTTGGGTCAGAATTCAAACAGAAATGTGAATGTCGTTTGTTAGCGGTTTTAATATCAGGGCTACTGACTAAACAGACTTAAAAGATTGTTCGTCACTCTAAAGCCCATGGAGGTTATCATCGATACCTGGTCACTTCTGACGGATGCAGGCATTGCCGGTATTCTTCTGCTTCTCGCCAAAATGTTGAGAACCAATGTTCAGCTGCTTCAGCGGCTCTTTATTCCGACCGCTTTGCTTGCGGGTCTGATGGGGCTGATTTTAGGTCGGTCTGGGTTCGGATTGGTGAATTTGTCAGAAATGGCGTCCACCTATAGTGGCTTACTCATCTGTATCGTCTTTGCGGCGATCGGGCTGATCACCAAATTTCCGAAGTTTGATGACCTTATTCACCGAACCGGGCGGTTGTGGGCGTTCAACCAGATCATTATTTTGGGGCAGTGGATTGTGGGCGTCGGATTTGGCGTTCTGATTATCCCAATCATTTTCCCGGACCTTTCACCGGCTTTCGGCCTCATCATGCCAGCGGGCTTTATGGGCGGACACGGCACGGCAGCAGGACTAGGCGATACTCTGGCGACGCTTGGCTGGGAAGATGCGCTCAGTCTTGGCCTGACATCGGCCACCTTTGGTGTGTTTCTCGCGGTTCTGGGGGGCATGCTCATTATCAATATCTGCGCGCGGCTGGGGCTGCTTAAAGATGTGAGCCGGTTTGAAGAGTTGGACGAGCATGTACGTCGGGGCCTCACGCCCGCTGAACACCGGGACAGTGTTGGCGATGAAACGGTCGCTTCATCCTCCATCCACGTCTTCACATTCCATATTTCATTGATCGCTGGTGTTACCTTTATCGGCTATTTGCTGGCAAACCTCGCAAACCAGAATCTGACCTTCATTTCTGTGCCGGTCTTTGCATGCTGTTTTCTTGTCGGTTGTATCACTCGGTTTGTTGTCCAGAAGCTCGGCTTTTTCGAGCATTTCGATGAACGCCTGATTTCTTCGACGGCGAGCTCGGCCACAGACTTTCTGATCTTCTTTGGTATCAGCTCTATCCAGCTGGCAGTGCTTATTTCGAACGCGCTGCCATTCGCGGTGATGATGGCGATTGGCATTCTTTTCTGCGTCTTTCTGGTGATCTTTGTCGCGCCCCGTGTGCTGGGGGCCGATTGGGTCGATCGCGCAATCTTCTCGTGGGGCTGGATGACGGGCACAGTGGCGCTCGGTATTCTTCTGCTGCGCGTGTGTGATCCTAAGAACAAATCTCACGTCCTGGATGACTATGCGATTTCATATGTGCCGGGCTCGGTGGCCGACATTATTCTGATCTCGTTCGTGCCAAGCTTTGTGATGATGGGCTACGGCCTGCCGGTATTGGGCGCGCTGCTCGCGGCGATTGCCGCCGTATTGTTGATTTTCTGGGTCTTTATCCGGCCCGTCAGTCACCGATAGAAGCATCACATCAGACAAAAGCCCCGAAGGATGATCACCTTCGGGGCTTTTTTGTTGCGGTCTGGGTGGTGCGGCTACCAGTAATTATAGCCCACAAAGTGCCATTCATGCAGCTTGAACAGGAAATAGACCAGCGCGCCGACAAAAAGGAGATAGTGCAGCTTCCTGAAGAAGGTCAGGCGTGATTTCCCAAACAGAGGAATGAGCCCCAGCACAAGCACGACCGTCATGATGATCAGGATGATGATGCTGGTCAGAAGCCATGTCAGTGAGCCGGTTGGCCAGATTTTGATGATCTCGTTTCCGGCGGCCAGTATGTCCATCATGAACAGGCCAAAGGACACGAAGACGACCATGGTCCAGACAGACGTCAGGAAGGACCATAACAACAGAGCATGTCCGGAAAGGGCTGGGCGTCGATTGTCACTGATACGTTTCCAGGCGGAGATGATCTGGGTGAGCGCAAAAAAGAATGCGAGCGCAGAGGCGAGCAGAAGAAGATTGATATCATCTGATGGTTCAACGCGCAGAAGCGTTGTGTGGCCATAAGTGCTCTGAAAGCCTTCAACAACGCCATCATCATTGCGCAGAAACTGGACGCGCTCATCGTCCCACACATTGATAAACAGGTCGTTGGAGGCATAGGCGTATTCGCCTCCATCAATCATCAAATGGCCATTTGCGAGCGGGGAGACTGAATATACTTCTGAGGCGCCTGCCAGTTTTAGAACGCCGCCCCATATGCGCCGGGAGGATAGATAGCCGCCCGCATACTCTGAGAGCGCGTCTTCGCTGAGTGTGCTGGTCTCAAGGGGCGGGCGCGCAGCATCGCCAATCAAATCTGCAAGGAGTGTGTGGGCGATGGTGTAGGGCGCTAAAGCATCTGTTCCGCCATTCACTGCCACGAAAACACCCATATCAAGCTCAGGGATCATCACCAGAGTTGAGAAGGAGGTCATGGTCGCGCCGCCATGTTCCATGGTGCTGTAGCCGCCTATGTCGCCGCTTCGAAAGCCATAGGTGTAAGCCGGCGCATCCGGATTGCTGGGGTATGGGCGCTGAATCAATTGGAGGACCGTGTCGTCGTTCAGAACGTCTGCGTCATCCATCGCCTCAGGGTTCATGAGAGCGATCATATAGCTCGCCATGTCGGTCGCTGAGGCAGAGAACGACCCCGCCGGAGCCATTGGAATGAGCTCAAAGCTCATTTCCGTCGCGACGCCGCCATTTGAGCTGTAGAAAGACACGAGGCGCTCTCCCAGCTCCGGTGACATGGCGCGATCATAGCCGTCAGGCAGAAGCTGGCGCGGCGTGGTGGAGCTCAGTCCCAGAGGCTCAAGGATCTCATTCTCGATATAGGTCTCATACGGAATGCCCGTGACAGTCGCGATGATATCGCCGGCCAGTGCTGCGCCATAATTGGAATAGCTGACATATTCGCCCGGAGGCATAGGTTGGCGTGGAATATTATCTGCCAGCCAGTCATGAAGCTGAAGTTCCACCATGCGTTCCGCTTCGGTTTCGGCATCAAACCAGAAGTCGCGATAGACATCTTCAAATCCGGGGCGATGGGTGAACAGGTCCCGAATCGTGACCGGTTTAAAGAAGGCTTCTGGAATCTCATAGTCTTCCAGATAGGTGTTCACATTGGCATCAAGGTCAACGCGTCCCTCTTCAACGAGCTGCATAAGCGCGAGGAAGGTGTAGGTCTTGGAAATCGAACCGAGACGGAACAGGTGATATTCCGGGTCGACGGGGGTCTGGTCCTCAAGGTCGGCATAGCCAAAGCCTTCAGCCAGAAGAACTTCGCCATCGCGAACGACAGAGATGGTGAGGCCGGGGATATAACTGTTGCGGATGTGCTCTGCGACCATGGCATCGACTGTCACTTCCAGCGTGATCTCCGCGCCGGTGGGGGCGGGAGGGGCAATAGGCGCTTCAACCGTTTCGATCTCAACCGGAACATCTGCCGGGACGTCTTCCTGAGCACTGGCAGGTATAGAGCCCAAGCCAAACAAGAGACTAAGCGCAGCTGCACCCGCCTTAATCAGGTTCGTTGCGGAAGTCTGGCGCGATGTGGCGCGACGCAAAATTGATAAATCAGTCATGAGTGTTCTCCCCCACGGAGTATAGGCTCGAACGACCTGCCATGATTAGCGCGATCGGGCCTTGTAGAGTCTCAATGGTGATGGAAATTCACCGCTCCACAAGACCGTAAAGGGAAGAAGGCGTCGAATTCGCAGGAAAATTCGAGACCAGCCAGAGGACTGGGGCGCTGTGATGCGATTTTAATTGTTCGGGAAAGTGGTGCCGGCTGCAGGAATCGAACCCGCGACCTCAAGATTACAAAGCTCGTTGAGGTGCTCTGTCAGAGCATTGAAAAATATAGGGAAAACGTGCTATTGTCCTGAATTAGAAGACCTTTTCAGGGACAATTCGGGACATGCAAAACCAACCGAACTCAGCCGAAACCGCGCAAAGTGCTGACACAGTGCTGACACGGGCAAACCGATCGCGAATAACGGACCGTCTGGTGAAATCGCTTGAACCGCCTGAGAAGCGATACCGGATTGTCTATGATGAACAGGTTCGCGGCTTTGGTGTCCAGCTTCTCAAATCTGGTGTGAAGTCTTTCATCCTCGAATATCGTTTCAAGGGCGTTCAGAAGCGAATGACCATCGGGCGCTATCCAGAATGGTCTGTACTGGCAGCACGTCAGGAAGCAGAAGTCTTGCGCACGATGATAGGCAAGGGCGTCGATCCAAAGCAGATGCGTGATGAGGAATATTCAGCCCCGACCGTGAAGGATATGTATAAGCGCCACATTGAACAGGAAGGCGCGAAACTCAGTCCCGGCTATCTGCGAGACGTGAAGCGGACCTATCGGGATTACATTTTGCCGAAGCTCGGAAACCGGAAAGTCGCTGATCTGACCTTTTCTGACTGCGAGGCGCTTCACCGGAAGATTTCATCGCAAGACAAGCCAGTCAGAGCGAACCGGGTTCACGCAATTCTGAGACGTGGCCTCAGCCTGTCAAAACGTTGGGGCTGGATCACGAATAATCCAGCGGAAGGCGTACAGCACAACCGGGAAGAAGGCCGCACAAGGTATCTCTCATCTGCCGAGTTGAAACGTTTGTTCGCAGCGCTCAATGAGCACCCTTATCAAACGTCCTGCGATGCTGTCCGAATGATGATTTATACCGGGTGTCGGTGTGGCGAAGCGCTCAATGCACGATGGGACCAATTCGATGAAGAGTTTCGCATCTGGAGCAAACCATCAGCCGCTACGAAACAGAGAAAGCCTCACGTGGTTCCCGTATCGAAAGAGGTCACAAAGCTGCTCAAACGTCGGTCGAAGAAGACGAAGTCAGAGTTCATTTTTCCATCAGATGAAACCGGCGTTGCGATGACCAATATCAAGCGCACTTGGGAAACCGTTAGAACGCAAGCAGGCATTCCAGACGTTCGCCTTCATGATCTGAGACACACTTTTGCTAGTTTGGTTGTTTCAAATGGCCAAAGTCTTCCAGTCGTCGGCGCATTGCTGGGGCACACACAGTCGCAGACAACTATGAGATACGCCCATCTAATGGATGAAGCACTGAGAAGAGCTGCGAATTCAGCTGGCAAAACTATCACGGCTGCGAAAGAGACCGCTCGCTGACTTGAACTCATTGCCGGAGCTGTGAGCATGGAATTCGGAATCCGCTATATGTCTAGGATAGGGTTTATCCACGACATAGCAGAACTTCGTTTTCCAAGATTTTCCAAAAATGTCTTCGAACAAAATTTCGCCTTTGAGCCAGATTTTCTTGTCGTCTGAGAAATTCTCGATGAATTCATTCAATGGAATGAAATTTCCAGACCAAGGAACTGTCTCTAAGTGAGTGCAATCCGGTGGTAGGATAAAATTGGTCGTTAGTTGGCGTACATTTTCGCTTTCGCTACAATCGCTAGGCGATAGATAGAACTCACATCGAATTTGTGTTTTGAGCGACGGTGTTTGCCCCACATTTTTCACGCATAGTTCCGCGGACATTCCATAGAGAAGGCCATCAGCAGTAATAACCGGCCCCGCATTTTCGTCGTGAATGCTGTTAGACTTGATCGCCACTTTGTGGACCAAGCAATATGCTCGGTTTTGAATCTGCGGCATTCGACTCGCGGAACGAGCAGCAAAAAGAGCGGCAACCGCCGAAGCGATTGAAACACCAATCAAAGCGAATTGTGGCCAGTTGTTCCTGTCGTTTATTTTTTGTGATGTCTCAAGATTTGTTTCAATCGCTTTGATTGAAGTATTTAGGCTGTCGAGAACGTCAGTAACGGCTTCGTCTATCTGCACAACTGTTTCGATTCGCAGTTGTTCAGGTGGCTCGACCTCGTGAGATTCGGCTATTGAGGGTGGCTCTACATTGGGGGAGGTGTCTTGTTGAGCGAGCGATTGCGGCGTCGCGAGAAGCAAGAAGGTTGCGAAAACGAAAAGTAGTTTGGTTCTCAATTGTCGCTCCTGAAGACACCCGACTGGCGCTCGCGAAGGACGCTTCAGCGTTCTTTGGAGGAGGCCACGTCGCCTTTTTGTTGGTTTGGGTAGGCGACAACTGAAGACAATAAGGGACATTCGGAGACATCCAAGCCCACGCAACTGAAAAGTGCAAAAATGCTGTTGACAATGAATGGTTTTCGCTCAGTTTTATAGGCGACCGAGAGGTCAAATTGGTCAGGTAGGGAACGGACCCCAAAAAGAGCAAGAGGCCCCAAAAGGGTGAGCGCCGCAGTACCAATCTCCATCAACTGAAGCGGCTACGTGAATGGCGTAGGACGAACCGCTTATGCGAGGGAGGTTAGGCGTCGTGTCTATACCTGAGAACCAGATTTTTACGTTGAGCGAAGCGGCAGAATTCCTCAAAATTTCGACCAAGACTTTGAACCGTTGGGATCAACAACGGATTGGTCCGCCGAGAACCAAAATCGGCCAGACGGTCTACTATCAGAAATCAGATATCTGGGACTGGATTGATCGCAATAAGCGAACGCCAGTCAAAACGCTGAGGTCAGTCTCATGATCGCGTGTGTCTTCCACGAAGGCGCAAGTGCGCCTCAGTGGGGGCCATGTGTCACCCCACTCCACGAATACATTATTTATCAGGTGTCCCATGCTGCTGATACATAAGGGCTTCGACAATCTCGATCTGGCTTACTGTCTTCAGCTTCCGACTTCTGTTGTGCCGAAGTTCGAAGAGGCCAAGGCGAACGCCGCGAAGGTGAACGCGCCTGTTCCGGTCACAATCAATGGGTTGTGGTTCAATGTGGCTCCGACTGGTGCCGCAGGAGGCTACGTTTTCAGGATGGATACAGGGCCGCTTGGTGAAATTTGGTGTTTCAAGCGTCCGTCTCGTCGTGACCCTTGGGGCGTTCGTGTTTCAGTCAGCGCCGTTCGGGTTGCGCTGCATGGCCTGAAGCGAACTCGGGAACATCTTGAAAGAGTTCTTCGAACTTTGGAAATGGACCCGAAACCGGGCGATGAAAGTATCGCTCGTGTCGATTTCGCGATGGATTTTCTCTACCCGGAATTAGAGCTCGATGAGCGTTGTTTTATTCGTCATCCCAGAAGCTCACATGCCAAGCATGGACCGCTTGAGGCAGAAACCTATCACGAAAGCGGATCAGGTGGCCGTGTCACGGGTCTGACAATCGGGAAAAATCCGGGTCGTCAGATTGTTGTTTATGACAAGCGAAACGAGGTCATCCAGACCGGCAAGTCTCATTGGCTTGAAATCTGGAACCATAACCGGAAAAAAGCTGGCGAGCCTCCAATCGATATTACCGATCCGGCGACAAGTCGGGTCTGGCGTGTCGAACTGAGGGCTTACAAGAAGCATTTGAAAGACGATTGGAAGATCAAGACTTGGTATGATCTGCAAACCCATATCGTCCCGATGTTCATGGCGATGACCGATGATGTGCGGTTTCAGGTTCCGACCGCTGACACCAATCGTTCACGCTGGCCTAACCATCCACTCTGGGATCGGGTACGCGAAGAAATAGACGATCATCTGATGAACGTTCAGAGCTTCGCTTCGATTGATCGCGTGAGGGAGCTTCTGCGCTCTGAGCGTGACGAGATGATCCAAAAGCAAATTGATGGATGCCTGATCGCTAGAGCGGGATTGAATGGCATTGCTGATGATGGCTTGGAAGATTTCGTTCGTTTTGCGCTGGATGAAAGTCTTGAAGCTTTCCGCCGCACTCAATCCAGAACTGATCAGAAGCTTCAGGAAGCGAGGGACCGATATGTCGGATTACGATAGAATTGGCGCTGTCGCTTCGAAACCAAAGCAATCGGCGTATGGCGATTGTCTGGAGTTTCTTCAATTGAGCGATACTGAATGGGCGGCGCTGCTATCCAGTGCAGGCAATGCTCGCATCTTGCCCGTCCAGGTGAGTGAGGTTCGAAGCGGCGCTGTGCCGGTGCCTCGGTTCTGGTGGCACATTCTCCGCACCTACTGGATGGGCACACAAACCAAGTCGAAGCGCTTCCACAAAAAGCTGAAGCGCTTGGGCGTGTCGGCCAGAGAGCCATCGAAAACGGTGGTCCACTCGGCTTCTCTCGATCCGAGTGATCGCGTTGCCAAGGCGATGGCGATTTTGAACCTATCTGGCGATACGGGATATTCAGAAGAGGTGATCCCTTCTGTCGGTGAACGTCATTGAGGTCTTTCTTCGGAGCCGCTGTCGCTGTGGTTCCGTTGAACGGTGAGCGGGTAGGGGTGCAAGGGGCCTATCGGACCAACGGCTTGCCCTTGCACCCCTGCCTGCCACCGTGTGAATCCACAAAGCGACTCGGCGCAGAAGTGTCTTTCTTTGGTGAGCAAGAGCGTGACACGCCGCAACAGGCGGCAGAATTACAATGAGTGAGGGCCGCGCGCGCGTGCGATAAGTCTCACCGAACACAGTTCCCCGTTTCGCCCTCCACATTTGCCCCGTCGCTTTCAGCATCGCAGAATGAAGCGCTCGGAGACCTTCGAACATGCGTGTTCGGGTTCTCCGGTGTTCTCATGTCCATTGGGCAAGTCGGAATGGATAGGCAAGGCGCTGCGCCGTCTGGCAGTCTCCCCTCCTGCAGATCGAGCTTACCGGATTAAGTCAGAGAAAATCGGTAGTCACCCCCTACATAAAAAGGACGTAGAAACCGGGGCGGGTGTCGATCCTTTTTCGACCGCAGAGCGGCCAACGTCTAAAATCCCTTTCCATGAAGAGGCCGGGCGACTGGATTTTGATGTTACGACAAACCGAACCTGTCTTTTCGACTGGGCCAGCCCTTCCTCTCCGTTTTTCTTTTTCCGTTTTTCTACTGTCGTTGGAGGTCGTCGGCATCGACGCGCGCGCGGAAATCAAAAAAAGTTTGCTGACACAGTGCTGACACGGCACCGAAAGCGCCACTCAAACGATTTTGAAAAATCGTCTAAGTCATTGATTGTAGAGAGGTTTAAGTGGTGCCGGCTGCAGGAATCGAACCCGCGACCTCAAGATTACAAATCATAACAACCTAAAAATGAAGATTGAAAAAAGAACATAAAAACAGTATCATATAGTCATTAACTCGAGAGTTTTAGCGCCCAAAATCGTTACACAACTCTTACACATTTTCGAGCGTAGTGACGGGAGGCGCTGTTTTTATGCAAGCTGTTGAAAAACATTCGATTTATGGCGGAAAGGTCCACGTGTACCGCCGCGAGAACTCAGGCGTGTGGCAGTGTTCTGCCTACATCGCGGGCAAGAACCGCCGGAAAACCACCGGCGAGGCAAGCCTTCAGTTGGCGAAGGAATTCGCGGAAGACTGGTATCTTGGCCTGAAAGGCAAGGTACGCGACGGAGTGTTAAAAAACGAGAAAACGTTCAAAGAGGCCGCGACCCAGTTCAAGCGCGAGTATGAGATTATTACAGAGGGCGAGCGCAGCCCGATCTACGTCAAATGTCTGATGGAGCGGATCGACAATTATCTCATCCCATATTTCGGAAACTATGGCTTGTCCGAGATTACGGCAGGTTTGGTGCAGGAGTATCGTATCTACCGACAGGGTCATTCCATCCCGCGACCTCACCACAAGATGCCCGACCAACCAAAGCCGCCTTCTCGGAGCACCATGCACACGGAGATCGTGGCGCTAAGGCACGTCCTCAAAACTGCTCTTCGGCATGGTTGGATGAGTGCGCTTCCCGATTTCTCCATGCCGTACAAAACGTCGGGTAAGATTACTCGTCGCGCATGGTTTTCTCCGGATGAATACAAGACGCTTTACGAGGCCACCCGAGCGGAATCCAAGAAGCATAAACACGGGCTTTGGAAGAATGCGGCGCTGATGCTTCATGACTATGTGCTGTTCATGGTGAACACCGGACTGAGGCCAGACGAAGCATCACGGCTCGAATATCGCGATGTCGCTGTCGTCAAAGACAAAGACAGCGGCGAAACCATTTTGGAAATCGAAGTTCGCGGAAAGCGGGGCGTCGGGTATTGTAAGAGCATGCCTGGCGCGGTTCAGCCGTTCAAACGCCTCAAAGCGCGGGCCGGGGCCGAACCGACCGATCCGATCTTTCCGACCTTCTCGAAGAAGATGTTCAATCGCATCCTCGAAGAAACCAATCTCAAGGTCGATCGAGAAGGACAGAAGCGGACTGCTTATTCATTGCGCCATACCTATATTTGCTTCCGCCTCATGGAGGGGGCCGATATTTATCAGGTTGCCAAGAACTGTCGCACCAGCGTGGAAATGATTCAGAAATACTATGCTGATCACATCAAAACCCTGATCAACGCAGCAGCTGTAAACGTGAGGCGGAAAAAGTAATCGGGCAAATCATGTCCGTGGCGAAGGCGCGAGCGGAACCGCTCAAGCCAAGCCTTTCGCAAAGTGGATGCTGAACAGCATCCACGGTGTCTGATTAAACCCGAACGGGTTTTAGACATTGCATATCATCCGCCTAACTGGTCTGCTCCATGTTTGATAAACGAGAAGGGCATTATATAAATATGACCATCCAAAAAGTTCAATTAAACAACGCATAGAGGGGGTTTATAAGATAATTGATTGTTAGAAAAAAATAGTGTAATATCTAACATAAAGGAGTTGAGGTTGATGTCTGCGATATCGGATAAAATCATGAGGCGAGTTCGAGCGAAGGGCCGTGGTTGGGCCTTTACGCCTAAGGACTTCATTGATTTTGGTACGCGCGGCTCGGTCGATATGGCTCTTTCCCGTCTGGTTAAGGACGGTGCGATCCGTCGTATTGGCCGTGGCCTCTATGATTATCCACGTCTGCACCAGAAACTTGGCGCTCTAAGCCCTGATATGGACCGAATTGCGCAGGCTGTTTCTTCTCAGATCGGGGATAAATTGGTTCCTTCTGGTGCAGCAGCAGCAAACTTGCTCGGCCTTTCAACGCAGGTTCCGGCTAAGGCGACCTATGCGACCAATGGAGCTTCGCGAGTGAAGAAGGTTGCGGGGCGGACGCTTTCTATAAAGCATGCGCGCGCGCCGTTGATTGATAACGCGCCCGTCCGCGCAAATGCCGTCTTGCAAGCGATGGTTCATTTTGGACGAAGCAATATCGATGCAGATATGATCGATCAGCTGGCGAAGAGGCTCGATGATCGGGATATGAAGTCACTCGTGTCCTCTCGCGCACAAATGCCTGGATGGATGGGTGATATTGTTCTGAAGATTGATGCGGCAATGCATGGATAATTTTGCCCGCAAATCGGCAGAAGATCGCCGAGCATATATCGAAGAGGCCGCCAGCAGACGTGACCTGACAGCACTTATCATTGAGAAAGACTTCTGGGTTTGCTGGACACTCAAGCGCCTGATGGCGAGCGAGTTACTTCGTGGCTCTCTCACCTTCAAAGGTGGAACCTCACTTTCAAAGGCATACGGACTTATTCAGCGATTTTCAGAAGATATCGATCTCACAATCAGTCGCGATGCGACGTTCTTGTGTGATGTCCCCGCTCCTATGGAAGAGGGTATCAAAGATGCACAAAGAAAGAAGCGAGGAAAAAAGCTAAAAGTAGCAGCACAGAAATTTGTCCTGGAAATTGTCCTGCCTGAACTCTCGAAAGCAATCGAAGATGCCCTCGGAACATTGGAAGGATGGAATGTCGAACTTGACCCTGACGATCCCGATGCTCAGACGATACTATTCAATTATCCGCAGGCCGACGGAGACTCTGACGGCGGAGGTAGCTCGGGTGCGGGTTACATAAAGCCGCGCATCAAGCTTGAGTTTGGGGCGCGAGGGGACACTGAGCCTTCAGGCTTGCAAGTCATCCAGCCATATCTGGCGGAAGAGTTTCCGGAAGAGTTGCCGGATGCGTCGTGTACGGTTCCAACGCTCGCCGCTGAGCGAACGTTTTGGGAAAAGGTCACTATCCTTCACGCGCTCCACCACAACGGAAAACTGAGAGACGGGATGTCTCGTCATTACTATGATACATTGATGCTGGTGAATGGCGGGATTGCGGACCAATTCGATGTGGAGCTGCTCGCGCAAGTCGTGCACAATAAAAGCCTTATGTTTCCTGACCCCAAGGCATCCTACGAAACGGCAGTCCTCGGATCCCTCAAGCTGATTCCTTCAGATGAGATTGTCGTCAAATTGCAATCCGACTACACGGCAATGGCCGAAATGTTCATGGAAACGCCGCCAAGCTTTGCAGAACTGATGTCCGGCCTTGAAGCTCTCGAGAGCCGTCTGAATAACGGCTCGTGAAGAGTGAGCTATTTAGCGGCCCGCTTTGTGGACCATCCAATAAAAGTCTTTAGATTCTCGGGTAGGGCCCGCATGATCTGACGAATTGTCGGACCTTTCTGAATTCCTGAAGGCGTCCCAACAGTCACCAAAACCGCTTCAACTTTCGCGACTTCAAAGTTTGGCAGCTGACCGCCATTCGAACCCATCGGCTTTTGCTGGCGCTTATTTTTGGGCCTTTTAGGTTGCTTTGGGCCAGTGCTGGTGTCCCAGTTGTTCAGAATGTTGTTGGCAATCGAGTTGACCAGCTGAATCGGGAAAATCGCCAAAAACACGTAAAGCGTGAGCTGACTGTACTGATAATTGAAGTACACGAACGCCAAGGTGAGGATCCACACAAAGTGCCAGGCTTTTGTGCTGAGAAGCCAAAGAATGAGTTTAGCAGGTATTATCCAAAGCCACCGCATGCATCAGATCCTTTGCGGGAAACGGGTTTTGAGCCAGTTCTTTTTCACGGAGCGAAACATCGTACCGGTCTGGTAGAAAATGCCGTCCACCATGAAGCTGTGATGGGGCCCACCTGAGGCGAGGTCTCGACCAAATGCGCCTGGCTCGATTTCATACTCGAGGGCTTCATTCATGGACTCGCTATAGCTGGAGCCAACCTGAGAGCCTCGATCCTTATTCTTCGAACGATTGCCGCGTCCCCAGAAGCTTGCGCGCTGATCTTGTTCGTTCACCGATCGACCTCTTGAATGGCTCTCGCTATATCCTTCATTCTCACCGTAATTCACGCCTCGTCGAACCTGAATCGATTTGCCGATGAGTTCGGCAGCCCACTCATTCGTGCTCGAACTACTGTTGGAATGGAAAATCTTTGTTTGAAAATGGCCAAGCAGGGAGTCGCAAATCTCGCGTGCATTGGATCCACCAATTTTCTTGATATAGCCGTCAATGCCTTGAGAAAGATACACCGAACAGACGCTTGAAGACCGTGCCATGGATTGGAAGTCTTCATCATACTCATCAACAAAGACGTGCGCTTCATCGCACCAGAGAAAGACAGGTCTTTCTTTGCCCGTTTTGGGCCGTCGCTGCGTTGCGCGTTGCCACATATACTTGCAGATTTTCTGAATGAGAATGCCGACATCAGACCAGATTTGCGCGGGCATATCGATGATCCAGATTGCGCCTTCGTGCGTCATTTCTGGAACGACGTTTGTCGATGTGCACAGCAGCTCATGCTCCTGACCAGTAAATAGAAGGGCCATTTTGCTGGTGAAGGATATCCGAATGTTTTCCCGCGTTTTCGTGTCCGCAGGACCAAACACATTTTCCCAGTAGTTTCTAATGACCCACATGGATCGACTGTCCATTTGATGGGCCGGATTGGTTGCGAGCTTTTCTAATGTTTGCGCGCAAAATGAATGCTGCTTCCAGATGGGGTCACTATATTCCATCGCGCTACGCGGGCCAGAATTGATCATCTGCATGACCTGATCGAGGTCTATCCGCCCATAGGCATGAAAGAGGGGATTGAGCGTGTTGCGTAAAAGCTCTCGAATGGCGTCATCCCAAAACTGGTTCTCATTGCTTCCCATCAGTTGGCGTTTCGACATCTCGATGACCTTCAGGAGCAGTTCGACGACATTGTTCACGCCGCCGGAGCCAACCGTCATTTCATACTCAAGAAAGTTAAACCGCGTTCCCGTATCGGGGCGAAAAAGGACAACCGACTTTTCCCGCCCACAGGCTTTTGCATAATTCACCCAAAGCTCTGCTTCGTCCGGCTTGGCGCACAGCACCAATCCCCCCATACTGCTCTGCCCCACAGGGGTGGTCCACCGGTAATGTTAGTCCGGCGGT